>Ga0209272_10000099_pt1 | contig 114998 bp, 98 predicted proteins | sample tdDd002_FD_187125 | JGI IMG/M metagenome (GOLD analysis project Ga0209272, IMG submission 187125) | Marine sediment microbial communities from the Atlantic coast under amendment with organic carbon and nitrate - tdDd00.2 (SPAdes)... | ecosystem: Environmental > Aquatic > Marine > Coastal >...
GTTGGTGACGTAATCGGTGACCTTAACCGTCGTCGTGGTATGATCAAAGACCAACAAGCTGGTACTACAGGCGTTCGTATTAAAGCAGACGTTCCTCTATCAGAAATGTTTGGTTACATCGGTCACCTACGTACTATCACTTCTGGTCGTGGTCAGTTCTCTATGGAGTTCGGTCAATACGCACCATGTCCAGCAAACGTTGCTGAGCAAGTAATCGCTGAAGTTAAAGAGCGTAACGAGAAGAAGTAATTCTTTTAGTTAGCTAGATAGCTTTTAAAGCCCCTGTCGAGAGATAGGGGCTTTTCTTTTTGTAAGAGATAATAATTTCCGCTCTGATAGGGAAATTGCAATATATGCGGTGATTCTATAGAGTGATGAAGGAGCGAGTAAGGAATCTCAACAAGCCTTACAAAGCATCTCCAACTTATCTACGGCTACGAGCGTCAATAATCTCTAAACCTAATTCATCTAGGTTTCTATACTCTTCAGATTGAGTAAAAATCCATTCACAGAAGCGTTTGATCTTCTCTCTTTTAAAATATGCTCTCGGTGCGCATAGGAAATAATTGTAGTCGGTTCTTTGCGCTAGGTTACCGATCCTTACTAGTTTTCCTTCCTCTATATAGCGCTGAGCTAACGTGTGCTTGGCTAAAGCTACCCCTTGGACTGCGAGTGCCCCTTCTAAGACAAAATGGGAACCATTGTATTTGAGGGTGGGTTTCGACGCTTTGTGGCCAACATTGTTAAGCCATATTCCCCAATCGAGATCGCGCCAGTAATCTTCGATTAAATCCGCTCCAGTAAGATCACTTAACTCATAGATGCCGTGTTGCTCTTGATAAATGGGATGACAAACCGGATAGAGCAGCTCTTCAATCAACAGTTGTGAAGTAATGTTCGGATAGTCACCTGGCCCATATCGGATACAGACATCAAGGTTAGAATTTTGAAAATCTGCGAGTTCACTAGTGGGTTCGATCATCAGCTCTAAATCGGGATTTTGCTGTCGAAAGTGGCCAATTCTAGGTACTAACCAGTGCTGAGCAAAGGAAGGCAGTGTTGAAATAGACAACTGACTCGGGTTTGGGTCTTGGTTTATTTGTCGTATGCCTCGGTGTAAGTGCTCAAACCCTCTTTGAGCTTGTTCGAACAGGATTTCCCCTTCCATGGTGAGAGTGACTTTGCGGTGTTGCCTTAAGAAAAGTTCAGCGCCCAAGAAGTATTCAAGTTGACGAATTTGCTGGCTAATGGCAGCTGCTGTCACATATAGCTCTTGGGCGGCTAGCTTAAAGCTTCCTAGCTTTGCAGCAGTATAGAAGTAGTAGATTCCTTGCAAAGGCGGTAGTCGATCTTTCACTTTAGTTTTCCTTAACTGAAGGTCAATTTGTATCGTTTGAGCAAGATAGGTTAATGGTTAATTATTTAGTTACTAAATGCAAGGGAGGAGATTAACCATGGAAACTTTAGAGTATGGCTGCAAACAAAGAGTATCTGGTCCAAGCTTTTGGGATAAAAAAATCTTAACTAAGCTGAAGTGCTGGTGGCGTAACTTTACCACTCGCAAACAGTTGAGCGAGTTACCAGAGCATTTACTAAAGGATGTGGGCCTCACTAGAGATCAGGCTCATCAAGAAAGTATTCGTCACTTCTGGGATAACTAATGAGTTGGAATGTTACTCAGCAATTTCGCTATGAAGCCAATTAGTAAAGGCCGCAATACGTTGACGGCGAGGGGACTCATCATCATAAAAGAGGTTGAATTGAATGCCAGGTGTCATACCAATCTCAAAAGGTTTGATGAGTAACCCTCGTTCAACATAGTCGCTCGCGAGTGAATCCGAAGCTAAACAGGCGCCATGACCTGCCATAACCGCGTTCATTGCATGATCAAACGTACTGACATCCATCCACTGAACCGATTCTTTATTCATAGTCACTCCCGCTTGAGCGAACCAGCTTTGCCACGGGTAGCCGCCAGATTCATAATGAATAAGCCAAGTCTTCAGTAATTGCTCTGGGTTTGATAATTCAATGGTTTTGGCCAGATTTGGTGAGCAGAATGGGTAAATGGTTTCTTCGAATAGGAACTCTTTATGTAGCTTGAGATTATTGTTTAACTCGAGTTCTTCGCCTTGCCAGATCGCTAGATCGGCGTCACCTTGTTTGAGGTTAGGTGCATCACAGCTGGTGATAATACGAATCGGGATATTAGGATGCTGAGTAGAGAACTTCCATAACCTAGGTAGCAACCAACGAGAAGCAAATGACGGCGTGGAGCTGACGCATAAAAGCCCTTCGACAGGCTCACTTTGGATTTGGTTTAAACCACTAACAATACTTTCAAAGCCGCTGGAGACATGCTTGAACAAGATCTTACCTTGCTCGGTAAGGCGCATTTCTCTTCCTTCTCGAACAAAGAGCTTACAGCCTAGACCATCTTCAAGTTGTCGGATTTTTTGGCTTACCGCTGCTTGGCTTATAAACAGCTCTTCTGCAGCTCTGCTATAGCTGTTTAGTCTAGCTGCTACTTCGAAGTAGCGTAATCCCGGTAAGTGGTGCAGCCGTGCATCCATGAGTGACTCTCGCCTGATTAGTATTTAGAAATGAAAGCAATAGTGAATACTATCGCTATTCTCCTACAATTACCTGTTTCTCTTGTTTGAATTAAGAAAAATAAGGGGTATGAAGTAATGCTCCTTATTGTTCAGTATATCTATTTCTAAGAATAAAAAGTCGAAATCGTAAACAAATCAATAATCTTTGTACCATACTAAAATTCTGTAGCTAGATTGATTCATGGATGAATTTAGGTGAAAGGACAGAGATCTAACAGTGTATTTGTTATTTGGCTTAGTGCTTTATTCCTTGCATTTGCGTTTAGCACGATGCAAGCGCTAAACCATTGGGAGGCTCTGACTCTTCTTGAGTTATCAGATAATGATGACTATATGCGTTATCACCAATTTACGTCATGGATTGAGGATGGATATTGGTACTTAAAGCCACTCGAAGCCTTTAACCCTGAAGATGGTCTCATCATGCACTGGTCCAGAGTGCCTGATATCCCACTGGCATTCATTTACTTGGTTAGCCATAGTTACTTCAGCAGCAGCGTAGCAAGTGCTTTGACTATAACCCTTGTCCCAGCTTTGTATTTAGTAGCAATTGTCGCGGCGATTGGCTGTATTACCAAAAAGCTGTCTGGTGACGATGGATCGAAGATCGCCATGGTTATGGTGTTACTGTCTCCGGTTGTAAGTAAGTTCTACCCAGGGGCAATCGATCACCACAATATTCAGCTTTGTTTATTAGCATGGATCATCGTACTGGTGCCTTTTGGTCGAGAAGATAGTCGGCAATATGCAAAAGCAGCGATTCAAGGTGGATTAATAGCACTCTCGTTTTGGGTTGGAATGGAGAACCTTCCTATCATAGCGATCATCATGATCATCATGGTTTTTCAAGGTTACTTTAGTTGCCTTCATACGTTGAAGTATGCTGGCATTACTTGTCTTAGCTCTACTGCACTTGTCTCAGTATTTATCATTTTAAATAGACCCCCGAATGAGTATTTCGATGTTCATTATGATGCTATTTCGATTGTGTACCTCTATGTACTAACTTCTGGGGCTGCGTATTGTTTTTCATCGTTAAAGCTATTTACTCGATGTAATTATCGTAAGAGTAATAAAGTCATACGCTTGATCGCATTATCCGCTATTTTTCTTCCTGTGCTATTTACGTTTCCACCTCTGATTAAAGGTGTTTTCCACAGTTACCCAGATCTGCTCAAACTATATTGGTTGAACCATGTGACTGAAGCTAAACCTATGTTTGATTACATACGCGAGTTTGGCTTTGTTTCTGAAAAAAACTTTGTGCTCTTTATGATTCCTGCGTTGATAGCGCCATTCTTTCTTAAGAACGATAGCAAAATGATGGCTCTCTACTTTGCACTTCTTCTTAGCTTAATCATGCCTCTACTCTGGCAATCTAGAATGATATTTGCCTCGTTTCTCTTCTCAATACCTATTCAATCGGCGTTTTGTGTTTATTTAATGAATCGCTTTCCTAATCAAGTATTACGAATCGTGTTTATGGTGGCTTTGATGCCTTGGTTTATGGCACTTGTTTTTTTTAAGTTACCGTCGCTCTTGGGGGAGAGTCAAAGCGAGGACAAGAAAAAAGTGACTATGCTTTCTAAAGTCGAGTTACTTTCCGATATGAACATAAAAAATGCAGTGATATTAGCTCCGATACCATATGGAGCTCCGGCACTTGTATTGACGAAAAATAAGATCATTTCTGCGCCATATCATAGGAACATTGATGGGAATACGTTCGTTATTGAGGTTCTTTCTTCGAATGATATGTCGTATGTAAGGTCCCAGTTAAAGAGTAAAAGCGTCGATTTTGTCATGTTTGGAGAAGATGGCGCGAGTTTAGCAATTTCAAACAAGAGCACTGTCGATGGATTCATTAATCGATTGAAGAGGGAAAATGTTCCTGAATGGATGAGCCTAATTAAGACAAGTGCATACGGTATTAAGTTGTATAAAGTTAACAAGGAGAGTCTATGAGTCATGAACTAAGTGTCGCTATATTACTCCCTTGCTATAACGAAGAAGGCGCGATAGGTGAAACGGTTATCGCGTTTAAATCAGCCTTACCCAATGCCACTGTCTATGTCTATGACAACAATTCAACGGATGGGACGGTTACTGAAGCGATAAGTTCTGGTGCTCATGTATATAAAGAAGAGCGGCAAGGTAAAGGGAAGGTTGTTCGCAGAATGTTCTCCGACGTCGATGCTGATGTCTATTTAATGGCAGATGGTGATAATACTTATGATGCCGCCGCTGCTCCTTTATTGGTTAAAGAGCTTATTTCAAACAATTTGGATATGGTTGTTGGTACTCGGACTATGTCTTTAGAGGCTTACCCTAAAGGGCATATTCTAGGCAATAAGCTGTTTACTAAACTGATAAGCATGTTTTTTGGCACCAAGCTAAATGATGTGTTTTCTGGTTATCGAGTGATGAGTAAGAGGTTTGTCAAAACGGTACCGATATTTAGTCACGGATTTGAAATTGAAACTGAGCTAACAGTGCATGCACTACATCATAGTATGTCTATTAAAGAAGTGCCGACCGATTACAAAAGCAGGCCAGAAGGAACCTCTAGCAAGCTAAAAACCTTTAGTGATGGGGCGAAAATTCTCAATTTCATTTTTTTCTTACTAAGGGATGTAAAGCCGCTTCAATTCTTTTCGACTATCGCTGCAATATCTATGTTGATGTGCTTAACCTTAGGTTTGCCAGTTGTTGCTGAATTTTGGAGGACAGGCCTTGTTGAACGTTTGCCTACGGCTGTTCTTTCTAGTGCGCTTGGTGTGATCGCGATTTCTTGCCTTTTCTCTGGTTTTATTCTCGATAATATCAGCAGGCTTCGAGTAGAAGCGAAGATATTGCATTATTTAAGCTATAACGCCTCGAAGAACTCGGGTATTTATTGTAATGATGAAGAAAGGAGAGGCTAGCTCTCCTTTCGTTATTACATCAATTTGAACGACGAAGTTAGTCTTCCCAAACCACCAACTTTCCTTTTGGCCAGCTTTGGCCAACATCATGATATTTCTGTTCAAGTACATGACGTTTGATTTTCAGCGTTGGTGTAAGAATACCGTTTTCAATACTCCACGGATCTTTGATCATTAATACCCCTTTGATCTGCTCATGAGACTCAAGCTCTGCGTTCATTCGAGCAACCACTTTTTCGGTGGTTCTTTCATACCTTTTGCGATCAAAGTTAGGAAAGTCGTGCGGTACAACAAGCAGTATTGGTGCTGGCAGGCCAAGGCCGATCAAACACATCATCTCGACACGGCTGTACTCGAAGAGTTTCTTCTCAATTGGTACAGGCGCAACAAACTTACCTTTAGCTGTCTTGAACGTGTCTTTTTTACGCCCTTGGATAGTTAGGTAGCCGTCACTATCAATCGAACCGATATCGCCAGTGTGTAGCCATCCTTCTGAATCAAATGACTCTTGAGTCGCGATATCATTTTTGTAGTAGCCAGAAAATAGCCCTTTACCACGTACCATGATCTCTTCGTCATCAGCGATTTTCAATTCAATACCCGGCCCCGCATTACCGACACTGCCAATCTTATCTGCTCGGAAAGGGTAGTTAAGCGTGCTATAGGCAAATGACTCTGTCATCCCCCATGCTTCGGTAATATTTAACCCAACGCTGTGGTACCAGTCGAGTAGAGCGGGTGACACGGGAGCCGAACCACAGCCCAGCACTCGAGCTTGGTCCAGACCTAGACCATCGGCCAATTTCTTCTTAATTAATGAATTAACGAATGGGATCTTAAGTAAGATATTGAGTTTTTTCTGCGGCAGCTTGTCTTGAATACGTTGTTGGAACAGAGTCCATAGGCGAGGCACGGAAATAAACAGTGTTGGCCTTTGCATTTTCACGTCTTCGATAAAGGTGTCTAACGACTCGGGGAAGGCCGTTTGAACGCCGCCCATAATTGAAGAACCAAAGATGTAAACTCGCTCAGTGATATGAGCCAGTGGTAAATACGAAAATAGGCGATCATTTTCTTGGATACCGATATGCTCAATTAACTTTTGAACTGACCAGCTAAACGCACCATATGTGAGCATGGCGCCTTTTGGTAGACCGGAAGTACCAGATGTATAAACCAATGACATCAGCTTATCATCGTAATGCTCTGGACGATGAGTGCTTGGTTCGTGTGCATCGATCAACTGGTTAAACTGATATTTACAGTTCGGTGCAGTGTCATAAGGTAGCGAGATCGTAATTAGGTCTGGCTTATCATCAATCACTTGTTGAGTTGCTGCTGCGTCGTCAAGTTTGCCGCCAATGAGGACCTTACTTTCACTGTGCGTTAAGCAGTATTCAATCGTATCTGCTCCAGCGGTAGGGAAGATAGGCACACTAACGAAATCACCAAGCATCATGGCAAGATCGCAGATAAACCATTCGGCACAGTTTTTTGAAATCAAAGCGACCTTATCGCGAGGTTGAACACCGAGTTCATTCAGTGCACTAACTAGCTTTAGCGCTTGTTCAGCCACATCACTAAATGTGTACTCAACAAACTTTCGGTTGATGATTTGTTTAAGATAAACCTCATTGGGGCGCTCCGCTGCCCATTTTAAGATCATCTCGTTTGGTGGTGGGAGAGCACAGGTTGGTTTGCTTAACTCGTTAGGCTGAATCATTCTCTAACTCCGTGTTATTGGCAAAATTATAGTTGTTTTTCTTGTTAATGGAATGTTAACTCTAGCATGTGAGTTCAACTGTAGGGAAGCAAATATAACGAGTTTTCAATCATCTTGTGACTGTTGTGCAGTTAGTGAAGTTGGCGGTAAACCGCTGGACTGATTCCAGTTTTCTTTTTGAAGATACGAGAAAAGTAAGAGACATCGTTGTAACCGCACTGAAAAGCAATAAAGGATATCTTCTCTTTACGATAGTTTGTTAGCAGCTGCTTAGCTAAGTTAATTCTTTTGAGGGTAAGGTAGTCACGGAAGCTAACGCCGATTGTCTTATGAAAGAATTTGGAAAAATAGGTCACTGAGTAATGACAGTACTCTGCTACATCTTCTTCTCTTATCGTTCGTGATAGGTTCTTCTCTATATACCTGAGCATTTCGACCAGGTCCTTACTGATATGCTTATGGCCATCTTGGTTGGTGAGTCTGTTGATATCAAGGATCTCTTGGTGTTTCGTAAATTGGTAGTAGATCTGTTTATTCAGTTCATCTGACCATAAGCGAGCGTCTCCTTCATTTAGATTAAACGTAGAGAAAACGATATCTAAGCTTTCGAGTTCACTGGGAAGCGTGTGTTTGTGGATGATAATAATATGCTTATCTAGGTTCTGGCATAATTTTGTTGCGGTGAGGAACAACGAGCTAAACTGTTCTTCATAAAAGAAAAAGCAAAAGTGGATATCGGGTTCACTTAGTACAGAGACATCATGACCATAATCCAATATATGGAAGTAACGCTCGATATCTCTCACGGTATCTTTCGAGACGTAAGTAACAGACTGTCCTATCCAATAGCCTTTATGTAGTACATCCACTGTGATTACCTTTCAATGTCTTTTTTCTTGTTGTGAGGGAGGCATTAACGATCAGCTTAGTACGACTTTGTTTCATTGACCAAGTTGGCTACTGACTGAATGGTCATTTTAATCTGTGATTTTGTGGTCAAATGTCACATTTTTAATCGTTCTGTTTTTTGTCAAGTTTCAAAGTTGAGACTTGGTTGAGTTGGTTTAAATATAAACAAATTCAGGGTTAGTTGATTATTTAAACACATGAAGTTAATCATTTTATTATTTGGCTTTACCAAAGATCGAAATGTTTTAATTAATAAAATAGATGTATGGTTATGAATTTTTCATTTTTAATAAGCTTCTTTATGACAAAAAAGTGCTAAATGTAGACATAATAATCCTAACATCTCTGTCCTATTCACTCTAAATTATCAATAAGCGCTACAGCTTACTGAACTTTGGAAGGAGACAATCATGAGCACGCTAATTAAAAATATTTCGAAATTTATGAAGGACGAAGAAGGATTGACAGTCGTTGAGTACGTTGTTGGTGCTGGTCTGCTGGTTGCTGGCCTTGCTGGTATTTTTGGTACGTTTTCTAACACTCTAACCAATGAACTAGCAAATGTATTTACTAGCAGTAGTTAACATAAGAGCTATATATTTATCAATGCAAGCCCGTGAATATGTTCATGGGCTTTGGCTATTTAGGAGTATCACATGAGTGATGTGTACAATTTCTTATTAGATGAAGAAGGCCTGACTGTAGTGGAGTATGTGGTAGGGGCTGGATTAATCGTCGTTGGGTTTGCTGGGTTATTTATTGCATTTAGAGGCATACTAACGAATGAATTTGCAACTATATTTAACTAAGGATAAGTAAATAATAAATGCAAGGACGGCTAAATGAATATTGTTATATGGATAGTATTATTTGCTGTAGCTGTTTCTGATGCTAAAGAACATCGAATTCCTAACTACCTCTTATTGGTTATAGTTGCGTTAGTCTTTGCGGATATAACTCTAATCGAACAAAACTTTTCCCTTCTCTTTTATTCACTTATCACTGGTATTACTTGCTTTATTGTCGCATTACTTCTTTACTTTTTAGGAGTCATGGCGCCAGGGGACGTTAAACTTTTGGGTGTTGTTGGCTTTTGGGTTGGAAGCGAACATGTACTCGGTTCCATTTATTGGATTGCAGTGTCGAGCGTTATTGTTGGCCTTTTTTATGCGGTATTAAGGTTAGCAGATTCACCAGATCAACTAAGGACAATAGTTAATAAGTATTCAATGCTGGCTCAATTTGGTTCAAGTGGTACTAAAGTACTACGAACTCCAAAGGGAATGGAACAGCATTATCGAATGCCTTTTGCCCCAGTTGTCGTGATCGGTTTGGCTCTCTATTTTTACTTTCTGAATTAGTGACAAGGAGTCAACATGGTTCAGACAAACTCAGCGGTTCGACATAGAACCGAGTTAACACCGCAAGCATCAGAGCCACCAGTCCCCACGACATTTGATGAGCTGGGTATACCCAAAGCGGTCGTTGAAAATCTAGTTATTAAACATATTGCTGCCTACCCAAAATCAGACATTCTCCAACTGACTAAGCTACTTTGCATTAACAGCCACATGATTGAGGACGTTATTGCAGGGCTAAGATCTAAATCACTAGTAGAAGTGTTTCAAGCGGCTTCTTCGACGTTTGCTGTTCAATCAACAGGGCATGTCCGCTACGGTCTATCTGAGTCCGGTTTACAGGAAGCCGATTCTGCTTTTGTAAAAGACGCGTATCTAGGACCGGTACCTGTTTCATTGACTCAATATAGCAAAATGGTTGAAGAACAGGATGTTAGAGCTCAAATGGTCAATCGTGCTGATGTAGAATTTGCGCTTTCTGATGTGTTGGGTGCACACCGAATGGTAGGAGTGCTTGGCCCTGCAATAAACTCGGGTCGTGCATTGTTGCTTTATGGCAGTGCAGGCTCAGGTAAAACCTTTGTGGCTACTCGTCTTTTGAACTCACTGAATACTTCGGTTTATGTCCCCTATGCGGTGTTTGCTATGGGAAATATCATTAAAGTGTTTTCTCCGCAGCACCACAAGAAGGTGCGCAGTGATGATATTCAATCCATTACTTTTAAAGAGCACTTTGATAGACGTTGGGCTCTGTGTGAACGCCCCAGCATTCAAGTCGGTGGTGAACTGACTATGGAAATGCTTGAAGTTAACCATAGCGAACATAACAAAGTTTGGATGGCCCCTTTACAGATGATGGCCAATAACGGCATCTTCATTATTGACGATTTAGGTCGGCAGCCTATGCCCGTTGACACCTTGTTAAACCGTTGGATTGTTCCTATGGAATATTTCTACGATTACCTAAATTTACCCAATGGCCAACAAATATCTATTCCATTTATTCTCACCCTAGCCTTCTCTACGAACTTAGATCCTGAAAAGATCAGTGACCCCGCATTTTTACGTCGATTAGGCTACAAGATCCAATTTGGACCACTTCTAGAACAAGAATATAGAGACCTTTGGAATATTATTTGTGGTTCAAAGAACTTATCCCTGGCAGAGGGGTGTTTCGATACTGTATTTGACTTACATCGTCAGCATGACGTGGGCTTTTACCCTTGTCTTCCAAAAGACATTGTAGGGATCAGCCGAGATATCATCGTATTTGAAGAAGTTGAGCCTGTTATCTCTCCTGAAATCGTAAGCCGAGCGTGGGAAGTGTACTTTACAGCTGATGGCAAGGGAGGAGGTGCTCGATGAGTCGGAATCAAGTTATATTACTATTGCTGCTTTCTATTGTATTTGGTTTAGGAGCGGTGTTTTTTGCTAAGCAATGGATGGATAGGCAACTACAACCTCAAGTAGAAGTGGAAGTGGTTGAACGAGAGCCTGTCATTATTGCAGCACAAGAAATTCTGGCTGGTGCTGTCATTGAAGAACAACATGTCACCAGCAAACTACTGGAGAAAGCGTGGCGAGATGACTTGCAGTTTACTAAAGCTGAAGAGCTTGTTGGGCAGGTTGCTGCAATCACTATTTTCCCAGGTGAAATCATTCATCCAAATCGTCTCTCCGCTTCAGGTGAAGGTTCTTCGCTTGCCTCTTTGATTCCAGAAAATAAACGCGCTGTAACCATCAGAGTTAATGATGTTATTGGTGTCGCGGGCTTTCTATTACCGGGTAATAAAGTCGATGTTCTCAATACTGTTAAGTATGGGAAGAACTCTGCATCAACCGTTACTGTTTTGAAAGAAATAAAGGTGTTAGCGGTGGATCAGACAGCGAGAACGAAAGAAAACAAGCCTGTTATTGTACGGGCCGTTACCTTAGAAGTTTCACCACGGGAGGCAGAGAAACTGCTTTCCGCTCAAAGTCGCGGCAATATCCAATTAACGTTAAGAAATCCGCATGAAGAAGAGAAGGTCGTTAAGCGCTATGTCGCACCGAGCGTAACGATTATAAAAGGTACAGAGTCTAGCAATATCCGAGTCAAGGATTGAGGTGAGCTATGAGAAATATAATATCTGCAATGATTATTTTGTTACTGAGTAGTGGTGTTAGTTTTGCGGCAACGCAATCAGGAAAAATTGTTAAGGTTCCTCATCATAAGTCGACTCATGTAACCCTCGCTGGTAAAGCGAAACGCGTATCGTTAGGTGACCCTGAGGTCCTTGATATTGTGATGTTAAAGTCCAACGAGGTTTTCTTAATAGGTAAGAAGTTAGGCTCAACGAATCTAATGGCATGGGACAGCCGCGGTCAATTAATCGAATCAATTAATATTGAAGTGACTCATGATCTTAACAGCCTCAAAGCAAAACTTTTTGAATTTCTCCCTGATGAAGAGATCAATGTTCATAGTGCTCAAAATCGTTTAATCCTGAGTGGACAAGTGAGCTCTCAGTCGGCGATGAACATTGCGTTAAGAGTTGCAGAAACATACTCCGCTGGCCAAGAAGCTGACGCAGAAAAGTCATCATTAAGCGAACAAGTTAACAGCACAGGAGTCATTAATCTATTAACGATAGGTGGGGCTCAGCAAGTCATGTTAGAAGTCACTGTCGCGGAAGTGCAACGTACATTAGTGCGACGGTTTGATGCCAATTTTCATTTTTTCCAAACCAGTGGGGGTGAATTCAATTGGGGAGGTACCTCTGCTGGTGGTGTTATCGATGATATTGGTGGCGTGATAGGGCCTGTTTTCAATGCGCCAGGTGTAGAGAGTACAGGTTTGTTAGGGACTTTTATTGATAGTAATACCTTGTTTACCTTTGCGTTAGATATTGCCAAGCAAAACGGCACTGCCAAAGTACTCGCTGAACCGAATCTTACGGCTTTAAGCGGTGCAAAAGCTGAATTTTTAGCTGGTGGTGAATTTCCTATTCCGGTACCGGATGAAGATGGCATCACTATCGAATACAAAGAATATGGTGTTGGCCTGAAATTTATACCAACGGTGTTATCCGATAAGAAAATTAATTTGAATTTGGCTGTGGATGTGAGTGAACTCGCTACCTCAACAACACTGACTCTAAGTCCTGGTGGCACTAATGGTACTTATGTGATTCCTCCTATTACTCGTCGTAGTGCGTCATCGACGCTTGAACTGGCGGATGGTCAAACAATCGGTATTGCTGGTTTATTGAGTGAGAATGTCCGAGATGTGGTCGAAGAAATGCCTGGTTTCAGTGATATTCCCGTTTTAGGTCAAATGTTCAATAGCCAAGAGTATATTTCTGGTGAAACCGAGTTGGTTATTCTCGTGACTCCAAGGCTTGCAAAACCCGTCGATAGAAGACGAATAACCTTACCAACGGAGTCATTTGTAGAACCAAATGATTTTGAATACTACCTCTTAGGGCGTGGTGCTTACATTGCACCAGCTAGCGAGCAGAAATCTGAACAGGAAGTCGGTTCGTTCGTCGATAACTCTAAAGGTGGAACTGAAGGCACATTTGGGCACAGCTTGTAGGAGGCAACATGAACAAAATAATTCGTATAGTCGTATTTTCTAGTTTGTCTCTGTTGCTATTAGGCTGCGTTAATAATGCTGAGCAATTAGGTACTCATGTTGCAAAGTTGCAAACTGAGCAGACCTATAACCCTAACGCGACGATAGACAATCTTGGTGTCATTCCTAGTGGGAGTGGCGAGCGCATGGAAGGGGCCTATCAGGCCTACACAGGCAAGGAAGACTCCGAGTTAGCTGGTACGGATAGCCAAGTTTTGGAGCAATTTGGGCAATGATAAGTGAAAGCTAAGGTATTAGCCCTTGTATCTAAAGGGCTGATTACTTGGCGCAAAAATTACGTTTGGTAATTCTGACATATCGCTTGGTATTTCCTACAATTAAATATATCAAAATGAAAAATATAGAATAAATCGTGTGATTGTATGTAAAGGGCTTGATGAGGTAATTGGTCAATATCCTAAGTCTTAAAAGCAGCTGTATTGAGGCTATTTAGGCCGAAGTGTCCTTAACTCGATTAGCATGGATTGCTAGGAGAAAACGTATGGGAGAGGCGGTTAAGCTAACACCGAATGGAGATAGTCCTATTAGACTGAAGACCAATTTAACAATTTGGGTTTTTTACTCATCGGATGCGTTTCACCTTCACATTAGTCACGAGCTATCCAAGTGTCAGAGTGTGAACTTTGAGATGATCTCATTTCATGGTTTAGTTGTTGCTAACTTAGCCCACTTTTCGCCACCTGATTTAATTTTTGTTGAAACAGGTCCTAACTGGGCGCAAAAAATTGTCGAACTCCAACAATATGAAGCGCCAGAGTCAAAAGAATCAGCACATGAGGCATCATTGATCGTATTCGGTAATGAAAACGACAATGGCGCTTTGAAAATCGCATTGCGAATCGGTGCGATGGATTTTATATCCGATAAAGCGGTTCTTGATGAGCTTATTCCAATGCTACGTAATATTGCGGAAGAAAAAGTAGCGACCCGCAATTTGGGCGAACTGGTTGTCTTTATGAATACCAAAGGTGGAGCTGGAGCGTCGTTGATCGCTTTGAACACTGCTATCACTCTTGCGAAAAGACAGCCAGACGAAGTGTTATTAGTTGATCTCGATATGCAGTTTGGAGTGATTGAAGACTACCTCAATGTTCAGTGCACTTATGGTATTGCGGATGCCATCGCAAATGTTGCGGATCTAGATGATGTTTCTCTCGGTAGTCTCGTGACTAAGCATGACTCAGGCCTGCATATCATTGGGTTTAAAAGAGAAAATAGTCATGAGAACTTTGAAAAAGTAAACCAGTTGAACAAGCTCATTCCAGTTTTACGTGAGCGGTATCCATTGGTAGTTATTGATTTATCACGAGGCTTAGACCGTCAGTTTGGTTCGGTAATCTCACCGGCGACAAAAGTGTTTTTAGTTACGCAGCAGAATTTAGTCGCGGTAAAAAATACCACTCAAATTCTTAAAGCACTGACGTTTGAGTTTGGTATTGGTAAGGAGCAAATGGAAGTCATCGTGAATCGATATGAAAAGCGTCAGTCCATTAAATTAAAAGATATTCAAGATACTGTTGGAAGCTTAAAAGTTCATACTGTGCCAAATGAATTCAAGGTAGCAATAGAGAGTGCCAACTTAGGTCGTCCATTTATTCAAGCGAAGAAAAGCAGTTCGATGTCAAAGTCAGTTCAGAGGTTAGCGAATTCCCTGCTACCTGAGCCTGAAGAGAAAAAAGGTTGGTTTAAAAGAATGTTCTCGTAGCGGATACGAGTCAATGAGGGAGCTTTCATGTTCTTCAAAAGGAAAAATATAAATCCAGATTTGCAGCAAAAAGTTGCCGAAGCAGAAAAAGAACAAGAAAAAGAAAAGCAGCAAGTTGTATCCGCTGCCACATCTGCGACTGCTGACGCAAATCAGCCTAAAGAAGCTTCTGGGTCATTTCAAGAGCGTAAACGCTTAGAAGCCGAGGCTAAGGGGCATGCTGTAGAGGAAGCTAAGAAACAGCTCGAACTAGAGTTATCGGTTAAGCACTATTATCACCAGCGCTTGCTTGAGACGTTAGACTTGGGTCTTTTGGCAAGCTTAGAAAATGAAAGGGCAAAAAAAGAGCTCCATGACGCTATTGTTCAGCTAATGGCTGATGACCAAACCCACGCACTCAGTGCCGAAGGGCGCAAGCGTGTAATTCAACAAATTGAAGATGAGGTGTTTGGATTAGGGCCACTGGAGCCATTGCTCAATGATGCGACGGTGTCCGATATCTTGGTGAATGGGCCTAAGCATGTATTCGTTGAACGTCGGGGTAAGCTAGAGTTGACGCCATATACATTTCTTGATGAGCGTCATTTACGTAACATTCTTGACCGTATTGTTAGCCAAGTTGGCCGACGTGTAGATGAAGCCTCACCTATGGTGGACGCCCGTTTAGCAGATGGTTCTCGTGTCAATGCAATTATTCCTCCGCTTGCCCTTGATGGGTCTTCTGTTTCTATTCGTCGTTTTGCGGTGGAAAAGCTTAACATGGATAACCTATTGAACTTTAATTCGCTATCTCCTGAAATGGCTAAATTTGTTGAAGCGGCAGTCAATGGGGCGATGAATGTGCTTATTTCCGGTGGTACAGGTTCGGGGAAAACCACCACTTTAAATATCTTTTCTAACTTTATCCCAGCGGATGACCGCATCGTTACTATTGAAGACTCGGCAGAGCTCCAACTTCAACAGCCTCACGTGGTTCGATTAGAAACACGTCCAGCTAACCTCGAAGGGAAAGGGGAAATAACCCAGCGAGATTTAGTGAAAAACTCATTACGTATGCGACCTGACAGAATTGTGCTCGGGGAGGTGCGTGGCGCGGAAGCTGTCGATATGTTGGCTGCGATGAATACGGGTCACGATGGTTCTTTAGCTACGATTCACGCTAATACTCCACGTGATGCTCTTTCAAGGGTCGAAAATATGTTTGCGATGGCTGGCTGGAATATGTCGGCGAAAAACTTACGCTCTCAAATTGCGTCAGCGATTCATTTAGTTGTACAGATGGAACGCCAAGAGGATGGTAAGCGGAGAATGGTAAGTATCTGTGAAATAAATGGCATGGAAGGTGAGATCATTACCATGTCTGAGATCTTTAAGTTTCACCGTAAAGGGATGGATGAAGAGGGAAATGTGCTAGGCCATTTCACGGCGACCGGGGTTGTGCCTCAGTGCCATGACCAACTGTCGAAAAAGGGTCTTCATCTTCCATTCGAAATTTTTAATGAGTCACTCTCATAAAGGAGGGAGTTATGCAGCAGGATGCGACGCTCTTTTTTGTTCTACTCTTTTTCGCTGTGGTGTTTATCTCACAGGCGTTAATCCTTCCTGCGGCGGGTAGTAAAGCCAAGCATAAAGAACTCTCTGAACGACTCAAAGAATCTCAATCTAAGCTTGATGAAGAAGCGCGTTCATTACTTCAGGAGCACTATTTAAGAAGTCTTACCCCGTGGGATCGACGCTTAGTCAAAATAGAAGCCTTCTCTTCACTCAAAAAAATGATTGAACTGTCTGGTTATGATTGGAGCTTAACCCAGACGCTTCTTGTGACGAGCTGTTTATCACTGTGTGGCTTTTTAATTGTATTGCTTATTGGTCAACCTTTTTATGTTGGATTAGCGGCGATTGCGGGTGTGTGGGTATGTTTATATTTCTGGCTGAGTAAGAAAATCTCTGATCGCTTATCTGCTTTCGAAGAGCAATTACCAGAAGCGCTGGATATTATGCGTCGTATGCTTCAAGCAGGTCAGCCTGTTACTCAAGCATTTAATGAAGTCGGTTTAGAAATGCCAGCGCCTATTGGTATTGAGTTTAAGAACATGTTCAATTTGCTCAATTATGGATACGACATGCGCATGGCGATCATGCAAATGGCGGAGCGAACGCCAACGGTTTCTATGCTGGCTTTCTCTAGTGCTGTTATTTTGCAAAAAGAAACAGGGGGCAACCTTTCTGAGAACCTAGAGAAAGTGTCCAAAGTGCTACGTTCAAGGTTTAAGTTGCAGCGAAAGATTAAAACCTTGTCTGCAGAAAGTCGCTTATCTGCTTGGATCTTAGTTTTATCCCCGTTTGTGCTGTTTATATTTCTCAGTGTGATTAACCCAGGTTATGTCGAACCTCTTTATACAGATCCCAGAGGGATGAAGTTAGTGAGTGGTGGTGTGGTGAGTTTATTCATTGGCTCACTGTGGATTCGAAAAATCATAAACTTTGAGGTGTGATATGGAATCCTTACTTGACCTAATTACATCTTTTGATATTGACGAGCAGACCTTTTTTCTCGCTGTTATTTTGATCGCGACGGTGCTGCTTATTTTCACTTTCTCACTGCTGGTTATCAGTTCTAAATCCCCCCTTAAGACACGATTAGCGGGTTTAAAGGATGCGACTCGCGCAGATCGGCTTAAAAAAGGCAGTCGATTAGAAAAGTCATTAGAGTCATTAGCACCTGCAATGAAATCTTCAAACTCCAAGGAGAGTGAAAGTATTCGAGAGAAGTTAATGCATGCTGGTTACCATGATGCCAGTGCATTGACGTTCTTTTATGCGATGAAAGGAGTCTCGATGGTGGTAGGCTTTTTGATGGCTACGATGATTTACTTTCTCGCCCCAGAAATGTCAATGCGAAACATCGCGATGATAGGTTGTGTCGCATTTGGACTCTATTGCCCCAATGTTGCTTTAAGTATGCTAGTTGACAAGCGGCAATCTAAAATTCGAAGCGGTATCCCTGATGCATTAGATCTGCTGGTGGTTTGTACTGAATCTGGTTTGGGTTTTAATGCTGCCCTAAGAAGGGTGGCAGATGAATTAACTATTTCGCATCCAGATTTTGCTGACGAACTGGATACGGTGTGCGTCAAAATCAATGCTGGTGTCGAGATGTCGGATGCGTTTAATGATCTGGTTAAAAGAACAGGATTAACGGAAATCGCTGGACTTGTCACTATGCTTGCGCATGCTTCACGAATAGGCGGTAGCTTGTCTCAGACACTACGTGAATACACGGAAGACTACCGTGACAAACGCAACCAAGAAATCGAAGAAATTGCAGCAAAGATTCCTACTAAAATGATCTTCCCATTGTTGATTTTTATTTGGCCTTGTTTTTTCATCGTTGCGATTGGGCCTTCAATGCTGCTATTCACCTCGACTATGGGAAATTAAGGACAAATTATGAAAGGATTAAACGTTGTCACTATTACTCTTACTGCGTTCTTGCTCGTAGCCTGTGCATCACAAGAATCAAGTCTTGATACGTCCTTATATGATGGTAAACCCATTGATACTCTTTCCTCTGAAGAGCCACCTAAAACTGAAAAAGAAGCCATTATGCGTGGTGATACGGCACTGAGTAGCGGGAATGTTGACTTAGCGCTGTATGAGTACATTCGCTCACTCTCTTTTGAAAATGGTCAGTTTAGAGATCGATCTTTGTATAATATTGGTCGAATACACCAGTCTCGTAACAACCTACTACTGGCTGATAAAGCTTATTCACTGGCTTTAGAAGAAAATCCAAACAATGTTCAAGTGCTAGAGCAACTGGGCTCTATTCATAGTAAGAATGGCGATATCAACCAAGGTAAGAGCTATTTTTTACGAGCAATTAATGCCGATCAAATTCGATTTGGTAACAGTGAAACTTTGGTCAGTAAAGATCTTCAATCTTCTAAAGAAGTCGCAGAGCTCAAAAGTGACGCTAAATCCCCAGAGTTCGCTTATATGGGAATGGGCGTGATTGCCGATCTAGAAAAAGATCATTCATTAGCTCAGGCATTTTATAAACAGGCACTTAGCATTGAGCCTAACTCTGCCAAAACGCTAACCAATGTCGGCTATTCGTTTTATATGTCTGGTGATTACCGCAAGGCGCAGAGATTTACCTTAGAAGCGCTAGATAAAGATCCCGGTGATGATAAAGCTCTGAATAATCTCGCTTTAATCTATTTAGCAAAAGGAGAGATCACTAGAGCTATCAATGTTTTCTCTCGTCATATGGATAAGCCCGAAGCGCTTAATAATGTCGGCTACTTTTTGATCCTCCAAGGCAAGCCCGACCAAGCAATCCCTTATCTACAACAAGCGATTGATACTAAAACGACTTACTATAAAGTAGCCAATGAGAACTTAGAGCGAGCCTTAGCCTTAGTCAGAGAGGGTGAAATCTCAGATAAGTAATGATCAAAAAGGGAGAACAATGTTCTCCCTTTTTGCTGTATGAAACGGTACTAGGCATTAAGCGATATAGCCGCCAGCAATACCTGCTGCGATATAGAAAGCCACCATCCACACGATTGGTAGTTTTAATTGTTTGAGTAGATAAAAACCAATCAGTACAAAGGAAATGTCCCACGCGTTGACTACAGCACTGGTAAAGACAGGTTGGTAGAGTGCGGCAACTAACAGGCCGACAACGGCTGCATTAACGCCATTTACCGCTCCAGAGACTTTTGGGTTCTTTGCCAGTGATTGCCAATTTTTCAGTACACCCAATAACAGTAAAAAGCCGGGTAAAAACACCGCGATTGTCGCAACAAGAGCACCAACAATCGGTGACTGAGGCATGAGCTCGTAACCAATATAGGTAGCAAAGGTAAACATTGGGCCAGGAACGGCTTGAGCTGCCGCATAGCCTGTTAGGAAGGCATCTTGGCTTAGTTGGTCACCAACAATGTTTTGTAGCAATGGAAGGACGACATGGCCGCCACCAAAGACAAGACTACCGGCTTGGAAAAAGTCGTTAAACAGCCCCAACATCGGCACCGTTGCTGCAACGAAAGGTAGGCCAATTAGCATTAGAGCAAACAAAGCCAATGGTAAAATCGACGGTTCAAACTTACCTGTGTAGTTTTGTTCTTGGTTGCCAAGGAACTTCATCCCCACTAGGGCCGCAAAGAGTAATATGACGATTTGTGTGCTAATACTTGGTACAACAAGTAGCGCCACTGCAGTAATAAGACATAAGCTAACCGAAAGCTTCTCTTTACAGAAATTCTTGTACATTCCCCATGCGGCATCAGCGACGACGACCACCGCTAGTAGCTTTAAGCCATGAACAATGTTTTGAAACAATGTGGTTTCGGTCAGTTGACTACTCAGTATTGCCAGAGCAAGCATGATCAGTACTGATGGCAAAGTAAAGCCTATAAAGGCCATGCAGGCACCCGGTAACCCACCGCGCTTGTAACCTAAAGCAAAGCCGACTTGGCTTGAACCAGGTCCCGGTAAGAATTGGCTCAACGCGACAATTTGCGCGTACTCTTTATCATCTAACCACTTAAGTTTCTCAACGAAGGTATTGCGAAAGTAGCCAATGTGGGCGGCAGGACCGCCAAAGCTAATCCAGCCTAATAAGAAAAAGGTTTTAAAAATGGACACCATGGTCACGTTACTCGATTAACAAATACTGCCCATAATGTAATGAATCAACTAAAATGACTCAAATTGATAGTTTTAATGATCACTATGAATCATATGGGATGGCTTCGATGAAAGAGTTTAATTGGAAAGGCGTTGACCTCAACCTGCTGGTGGCCTTTCAAGCCTTGTATCTGTCGAGCAGTGTTAGTTTAGCGGCGGAGCGTTGTTTCGTCAGTCAATCGGCGATGAGTCACACTCTGCAGCGAATGCGTACTTTGTTTGATGACCCGCTGTTTGAGCGAGTAGGGAGCAAAATGGAGCCAACCCAGCACGCTCAAGATATTGCGCCTGTTATTGATCAACTGTTAGCGAACATTAAAAACGATCTATTGGTTAAAAAGCATTTTTCCCCTAGTAGTTATGCGGGTGTTTGGCGCATAGGGTTGACGGATTATGCTGAGCAGTTGTTTGCCCCTGTTCTATATGATGTCATCAAGCGGCAATCGCCAAATTGTCAGGTGAGTTTTTATAACGTCAATCGCAGCAATTATGTCGAGATTGCAGAAAGTGAGTCGCTGGATGTAGTGATTGGTAGCATAGAAAACTTAAATCGCCGTTTCTTATCGGAGCACCTCTATACTGAGAAGCACTTGTGTTTGTTTGATCCCTCCGCGGTTAACGTTTCGGAGCCGATGAGTATTGAGTCTTTTGTTGCACTGGAACATGCACTGGTAAGCCCTGATGGCAGTTTACAAACTCAAGTTGATAAGCGATTGGCGAAGTTAGGTTATGAGCGTAGGGTAGGGGTTGCATCACGTAATTTTCTGACCGTTCGCCGCTTGTTATTGGGCCGCCAGTTGGTCTGTATTGTCCCTAAGCGTTTTGCGGAAATGGAAGCGTATACGCATGATCTAAAAGCTCTGGAGTCACCAGTTGAAATTCCTGATTTTGATATTCGTCTGCTTTATCTAAAGGCAAGTCAGCATGAGGAGAAAAATCGTTGGATTCGCAATATTGTGAGTAATATCGTTCGGCAATAAGCCATCAGACAAATGAAAAAGGGCATCAAGACGAACTTGATACCCTTTATGTTTATTATGGCTTACCGGTTAAAGTAGACGTTTACTTACCATCAGTAAAGAAGTCGTTGTACAGCATGTACAGGTGAGCAGCACTCCATGAGAAGTTTGGTGCACCTTGCTGAGCGCCAGTCAGTGGGTTGTAGTTCTCACGAATTGGACCATCTTGTACTAGGCCATCAGCGTTGCTAAAGAAAGCGGTTGCCATCTCAACTGCATCTTCACGGTAGCCGTAACGGTCCATCCCTTTCAGACCAAAGTAGAATTGGTCTACCCATACGCGTCCACGCCAGTAAATATCTGGGCCAAATGCTGGGTTGGACAGTGCTGCTGTTCCGAGTGGTACATGAGTGTTGAATTGTTTGGTGTCTTTCATCACTTTTACTACAGAATCTGCGTGAGCTTGAGTCGCTGCGCCATTGAACAGTGGTGACCAGCCCTCAGGGCCCATACCACGCTCTACAATCGGTTTACCCGCACAGCCGTTTGCCAGCGGTTTATCTTCGATACGGATATCGTAGAAGAAACCGGTACTCTCATCGAACATACAAGTATTGATGTAATTCGCTAAGTGATCGGCTTTGGCTTGGAACGCTTTAGCTTCATCCTTTTTACCTAGCATTTCTGCCATTTGAGCAAGGTACTGGTTGTCGCTGTACATGTAGCTTGCTTGGTCAACCGACTCTTGTAGAAGTGAGTAACCTAGCAGCGTGCCATCTTCAGAACGGTTTTGCGCGAACTCAACATCCCAGTCACTGCGTTTGCCACCGTTAGCGACATAAGCATCGAGCTGATCTTTATCGAGAAAGCCAAATACAGCAGCGTCGTCACGACCAGACTCCCAAGAGGCGGCAGTCTGCGCTGGGCTTTCGATGTAGTCGTAGTTGCCTTGTTCCATCACTTTAGCCAGTGTTTTCTTACCGATCACTGTTTCATGTTTGTCGCCACGGACCACGGTAAAGTACATCTCACCTTCAGGTGTGTTGTGTGCTTTATCAACCGCTGCGCCGTACTCTGGAACGCCGTTGCCATTGTTGTCACGGTTACGTAGCCACCAGTTATGGTAAGCGACTAGCTTTGGATACATCTCTTCAATCCAGGCTTTATCACCTGTGGTCTTGTAGACTTCCATTACCGCCCAAGCGGCCAGACTTGGTTTGGTGTTACGTTCATTCCAGTTACCACCGTCACCACCGCGTTCAGGGCTAAGGTTGTACGCGAGCAGGTCTGGCACATAACCTTCATCCCAAGGACGCACAGCATCATCGGCTTGGATTTGGTATGCAAACATAGCTCGAATATTGTCTTTGGCGACATCAGGGTTAAAGTGCGCCATCGCGTAGGCTTGTTTCCATGTGTCCCATGGCCAAGTTTGGTTACCAGAGAACCAACGCGCCGTCACTGAAGGTGTCACTGAGTCAAACTTCATCGCACCGGCCACGCCGCGCCAGTTACCATTCAATGTTTCCATTGATTTCACAGCAACACGCTCTTGCTCTGGTGTTGCATGCGGGTTGGTTAGACCTTTCTCTAGGTAGTTTTCCCAGCGTTGTTGTGAGGCATTTAGATACGTTTGTGGATTGGCAAGAATATCGCTGATTTTAGCTTGTTCTGCTTTGTTCTCTTCAGCAGTCAGTACATGGCTATAAGTGGTGTAGATAGTCGTAGAGCCATCAATCTTTGCTTTGGATACAAAGCGGTGACCATCAATCTTAGTTTCTGCTTTGATTGATTTGTGGATTTGATACTCAGATTCACCCGAGGTCAGTAGATCCCAAGTTGAACGAACCTTGCCAAAGGTGACGGTTAGGCCATTGTCTGTTGTTTGCAGAGTTCGATTGTACTCAGGGTACTTTTCATCAATGGTCTTGTCTGATTGAGGTTTGCCTTCTTTCGCGTGGTATTTCTCAAGCAGTTCACCATCCCAAACTAGCTCAACAGGACTATCTGAGCTTATTTTTGTTTCTAGGAGCGAGGTACGGTTGGTGGCGAAACGAAGCGTCATCTCAACCGTCACATCATCTGAAGTGAGTTTTTGCACCAACGCACCCGGAAGACTGTAGGCTTCCATAGTAAATTCAACTTTCTTGCCATCTTTAAACACACTTAGGCGATCAAAGTTATTGGCCATAAAGTTGATGTATTCTTCGGTCAGTAACGCGGTACCAGGGAAGCCACCCATACCTTCGTCAGAATCTGGTAGTAAGTGACCGTGCCATGCGCCTTTATCAAAGAAAGGATTAAAACGTTGGTGATCATCGAAATCATAGTCACGCATGTACTCTGGAGATCCGGTACGATCAATCACATTTTTAAATTGATCCGCTTGTGATGGTGCGTCAGCAGAAGCTGCAACGCTATAACCAGAAAAAGTAGCGACAGAGCCAACGGCTAAAGCGATAAGCGTTTTACGTAAAGTCATGTGGTTAATCCTCGGTTTACCAGTAGTAGTATTGCATTGCGAAAACTTGTGCATCGCCAGTCACGTTGTCGTCACCGACCGCGAAGCGGCTGTCAAAGGCGGTTGCCCAAGTGCCGTTGCCGTATTCCCACCAAACACCCGCGTTGATGTAAGAGGTGATTTCGTCTTCAGCGTTGTCAGATTGGAAGTTGGCGTAGTTGTAGGCTGCAGATAGGTAGACGCCAGGAGTCGCTTCATACCATGTACTGGTCATAAAGCCTGATTCACTGCCATCAGAAACTTGGTTGCCTTTGTCTGTATCGTGCCAAACGCGAGCCGCGACATTTTTGTATTCCGCACCAATTAGGAACAGTTCGCCGCCATCGTTGTTACGCACTTCTGCGCCGCCCATTAAAGTAAGATCTTCTGCGATGTCATATTGGACATAGCCATTAACCATGGCATTTTTGTCGATCCATTGATCAGCAAAGCGATCGTATTTACCGAAATTGACCCAAGAGTCATCCTCTGAGAAATCAGATTCTGGCGCAGCTGAAATGCTGTAGCGGAATTTACCTTCTAGATTTTGGATCTTTGCGCCGAAGAACACATCGCGCGTATTAGAAATCACATAGCCGTATTCAACGGTTGAGTCGCCCCACCATTGAATATCATCCAAAGATGAGTCCATGCGGCCGAGCATAAATTCTGTGTTGCCATCTGTACGATAACCTGCGTAAAAACGGTTGAAGCCACCTTCAAAGCCGCCCCAGCCGTGGCCAGTCGCCCACGCATTACCTTCATCATCGGCTTGTACTGTCCAGCCTTCCATATACGCTAGGCCAAACCAATTTCCGTATTGAAGGGCAAGACCGCCTTCAATGTAAGTACCGTCGGAGTAGCGGCCTTTGTTATCGCCTTCTAAGGCAACGTGGCCACCCACTCCAAGTTCTCCATAAAAATCGACACTTAGTTCAGTATCTGACTTGGGAGCTTGTGTCTCGCTATGGTTCGCTTCAGTTTGCGCAGCATGGACATTAATAGCAGCAAAAATTAACCCCGATAAAAGAGTTTTAGTAAAATGTAATCTCATTTCAATCACTTCTTAAGTATGGATGAATAATCCTAGGCGATCTGGCTGATTCTGTAGGGGGTGTGCTCTATTGGCTGATGATCAGCTTTATCGACTAGATGGCGCTATCTTATCGTCATACGGCGGTGTTTATAATCTATTGCTAGTTAAGTTGTGATCTGTATTTAGTAAAATTTTACCTGTCAATTTGTTTTAGGTTGGAACGAGATTAGTGAGATTCCTTGCAGGAATGATTGGTCTTCGATTTGTTAATTAGCGTTGAGTGACACAGAGAATATGGATAGTGGAAAAGTCAACGAGGTCATATTTAGCGCCACTGAAGACTATAGAATTTATAAAATAAAGGTTAAGATGCTGAAATATAATAAAAATCAATAATATCCAAAAATTTGCTTAGTTATTTACGGGGAAAAAATGCTATTTACAGATGATTTTGGCCGAATAAAACGGATAGTCGCGCGTAAGGCCAGAGGCAAGTCGCTACCTCGCTACGTATATCGATGGGATAGACGTACTCCTGAGGAGATCAAACGAACAGGTTTTCAGCCTTGGAATCATAACGGTGATGTGTCGGTGATCGAGCATGTTAAGAATTCCTTTGCAGCTCACCGCCCAAATCCAGGAATGAATGTGAAGGAACATAGCCAGTTTGTATCAACCGGAAGCTATGGGATGTTGAGTACTCTCGATCCTGTATTTGCTCAACAAGTGCTAAACACTAACTTATATAAGATAGATACCAGTCTTGGTGGCATGAGAGCTAGCGATTTTTTTGACGTCAATGATGTCTTTGATCGCGCGAGAATCCAGCGACCTTATCGAACTCAGCGAGAGTGGGCAAAGCAGAATGGGATCCCTCAGGAAGCGGTTGTTGAGGTCATGTCTGGTACTGTTTTCATGTCCCAATATGATTTTAAAACAGGCGCGCCGAGTGAAGACAAGTTAACTGGATGGAATATTATCTAGAACCAAGCTTGTAGAAGCCGTTGCGGATGAAACAGCAACTCGCTTGTCTATGAGTCAGTATCGCGCTTAACGTGACATTAAAAAGCCCTTACCAAAATGGTAAGGGCTTTTGTTTTATTAATGGTTTATCAGCGAGTTGCTAGGTCAATAGACATTAAGCTTGTTTAGCTGCCTGTAACTTAACTTCTTTGCTTGCCTGTTTCTTCTCAAAGCGAGAGATCCACCACCAAGCTAGACCAGAGAATACGGCAGTCATAAACACGTTGATGAAGAAGGCTCTAACTAGGTCGACACCTGATGGGAATGCTGACGCTGTCATACTTACGACGAAGATAGTTATTAGGACTGATACCACACCCATACCTTGTTTACGTGTACCCATGCGGAAGTCACGTGGCGTATCATCATGTTTTAGGCGGAAGACGAAGTACGCAACCATGATGAAGATTGGTGGCAGCATTGCGGTACCCGCAGTCAGGTTAATTGCCGTGTTCATCATGTCTTGGACTGATTCTGAACCGAAACCATTGACGATAAGCATCACGAAAACGAACGCGAATTGCCACCAAGCTGCGCGGACAGGAACGCCGTGTTCGTTAAGCTCAGTTGTTTTCTCGCCGTATACACCTTTTGGAATTTCAGAGAAGTGGATTTTTACTGGTGCTGCTGTCCACATCATCATAGAACCGAACATCGCAACGAATAGAACGATACCTACGAAGCGGCCAACCAGTGATTCAGAGATGTTGAAGTACTGCGCCATACCAGTAAAGATCTCAACCATACCGCCAGCGTACGTTAGGTCTTCACGAGCAACGAATACGTTCACTAGCAGTGAGCCAACCGCGTACATTGCACCGATAGCAACACCAGCTGCGATGATCACTTTGATGAATGACTTGTGACCGCCTTTTACGTCGTTTAGGTAAGCCGCTGCAGTTTCAGCGCCGCCCGCCGCTTGGAAGATCCAACACATGATACCTAGTGTTGCCCAGTTGATGGTTGGTGTCATCGCTTCAAGTGTGATTGGCTGTACTGGTTCGTGGTTGCCGCCCAGTGCCATTAGTGCACCAATAACGTAGATAGCAAACAAGGCAAATACGCCGTAAGCAACGATTTCAGAGATTTTACCTAACCAAGATGCGCCTTTGGTTGAAATGTGTGTTGCGGCCGCAAACAGAGCGATAGAGATTGCAGACGTGACCATAGGTGAGAACGCGTACTCGTAGCCCAGCATTGCGTATGATGCGTAAGCAATAACGTTAGGTAGTAGAGATACGAACCAGAACAGGTTTACGAACCAGTATAGGAATGAGCCAAGGTACGCGGTTTTAGAGCCAAGCGGCTTCTTCAGCCAGTCATACATGCCTGACTCTGAGTTTTTGTTTGCTGAAACAAACTCCGCAATGATAAAAACGAACGGGATGAAGTAGACAAGGGTTGCAAGCAAGAAGATAGGTGCCGAGCTTAAACCCAGTTCGATATTGTTATTTACGATGTTGCGAACGTTGAATACCGCTGCAAATGTCATGGAAAGTAGGGCGAATTTGCCTAACTTACCGCGCATAGATTCAGACATAGTGTCCTCCGATGAATCACGTCAATTCCCTTCGAACATCAAGTCACAGTGCTATTGAGCGTTCTGTCATCCTGCGCGCATAGTATGCGAAGCCGCGATAGAATCCAGTGCCGATGAATGCTTTTGTGACCTTGATGCCTCCGGTTGTAGTAGTTATTGGCTGGGTCAGCAATACTGACCCAGTGTGTTGTGTTTATTTATTGAGGAAGTAACCGTCTTCGATAGTGACTTTGAGTACGACTTTGCGTACGCGGTTATCAGCATGGAATCGGTAAGCTTTGCTGTTGTCGAAAATCGCCACTTGGCCTTCATGCAGTTCGCGTTGTTCACCGTTACCGATTAGGTATTCACGGTCGGTTTCATCGCTATATGAATCGACAAGCTCTAGTTGAGATTTGTCGGCAAACTCGACGGTTTCGTGACCTTCCAGGTAGTAATGCACATCGAAGTAGCGGCGATTCCCTTCAAAGGTTTCGCTATGACGAGCTGTGCCGTCTTCAATCATGTATACCAATGAGTCTCCAATCGAATGCATCACGCCATCTTTGATGTTGGCGATGTTGTCGATTGCTTCCACGCAGCGGTTCCATTTACGACCATCGCGGTAAACCACTTTGAATTGCTCTAAGCTCTCTAACACGATCATGGGTTAAGCCTCATTTGCTGTAGTTGAAGTAAAGAAACCTTGTTCGAAGCGGTGTTGCGCCATCACTTGTGCACTGCAGTCACCCGCTTGAAGTGGTATTAGGGTCAGTCCGTAGCGGAATTCGTCCATGTAGACGCGGTATGAATCAAGCACTTCGCTACCCCAAGAGTTAGAACCTAGACCCATCAACTTGTGGTCGAGGTTGAGCGTGATGTAGCCACTCTTTTCTAGCTCAATCGTATGCTGCGCTTGGTGCAGGTTTTGGTTGGTGTAGAACCAAGCGCTGAAGTTGATTTCTTGTTGAGGTTTAACCAATAAACCTGTGCCATTGCGATTCGTTAGTGCGGCCCAGCGAACATGTTGGCGGTTACCGTTGTTTTGTGGGAACGGGTAGTTCTCAAACATGTCTGCAACTGTGCTTTGGTAAACATCAATCATGTTGGCTTGTTTGCTGTCTTGGTAGTTCTCTTCAGGACCACGACCATAGTATTTGACTTGGTCAAAGTCACCATTGATGCCAAGGTCTAAACCAATCACTGGAATGACATGAGGGTAGTCACCGTAACGCTCGCCGCTCAGTTCAACATTAAGTTGGCCTTCCGCATTGATTTGGTAGCGGTATTCACAGCGCATTCCGAAATCAAACACTGGTGGAGCAATAATGCTGGTGGTCGTGATTTCTACTTTGCCGTTCACTTGCTCAACATTTAGTGTGCGGAAGTGCTCTTGCATGATTTGCAGATGTGCTGGCTCCCACAGACCTTCATGTTCTTGCTTGTGGTTGTCGATCATTGGTTTGAAGAAGTTCAGCTTAGGCTGGGACTTGATCAGTTCTTCGCCGTTCACAATCCAAGAGGTCAGCTTGCCGTTTACCTTTGAGAAGTTAAGCGCGAAGTTGTTACCTGAGATTAGGTAATCTAGGCGACTCTCTTCTACGTTAAGTGGCGTAGCGTTATGGTTGCTAAATGCAGCTTCAGTCGCTGTGTTCTCTTTTAGTTGGTATTGGTAGATTGCAATGTTGTGGTTCGCTGCGCTGTATAGCGTGCGAGAATCTTTGCGTACTGTGAAGTTGATGAAAACTTCACGCTCATCAAGCTCAGGAATTGCGATTTCAATCTCACGCTCTGAGTTAGCTGCAAGCTCTTCCACTTTGAACTGAACTGTGCGGAGTGTTTCACCTTCAGCGCGAATATCAGCAGTGATGGTGTAATCATTGAGGTTGGTAAACCAAAGCTTGTTCTCAACGATGAACTTACCCGCTTGCTCATCAATAGCGCGGATTTTCACCGGTGCGATCACTTGTTTGTACTCTTTCAGACCTGGGCCCGGTGTTTGATCTGGGTAGATCAGACCATCCATACAGAAGTTGTAGTTGTTTGGATAATCGCCGTAGTCACCGCCGTATTTGTAGAAAGTTTCGCCTTTCTCATCACGAGCAAGAATGCCATGGTCACACCATTCCCAAACATAGTGACCTTGAATATGGTCATGCTTGTAGAACACGTTCTGGTATTCGGTTAGACCACCAGGGCCATTACCCATAGCATGAGCGTATTCACAGATGATGCGCGGTTTTTCATGTGGGAACTCACCGAAGTAATTCATTAGCTGAGCGCGTGAGTACATAGTTGAAATTACATCAACCACTTCGGCATCACGATCTTCTTCGTAGTGCACTAGGCGCGTATCGTCGATCGCTTTAGTTGCATCGTACATAGAGCGGATATTACAACCGTAGCCAGACTCGTTACCAAGAGACCACATGATGATCGATGGGTGGTTTTTCTGCGCATGAACATGGCGCTCGGCGCGCTCGACGAAGACGGCTTCCCACGCTGCATCGTTAGTAATACGGCTTAGATCGCCAACGTTCGCGAAGCCATGGGTTTCGACATCGGTTTCTGCCATGACGAATAGGCCGTAAATATCACACAGTTCGTAGAAGCGAGGATCGTTAGGGTAGTGCGCAGTACGTACTGAGTTGATGTTGTGTTGCTTCATCAGCACGATATCTTTTTCAACGCGATCCATGCCGACAGCGCGACCTTTTAGATGATCGTTATCGTGGCGGTTTACCCCGTGTAGCATCACGTATTGGTTGTTGATGTAAAACAGGCCGTCACGCACTTTAATATCGCGGAAACCAACGCGTTGCGGGATCACTTCAAGGGTTTTATCTAGGTTGTCTTTTAAGGTTACAACCAGTTGGTAAAGGTATGGATTTTCAGCCGTCCAGTGAATGGGTCTGTCCATTTCAATCTCAAAGCGAGTCTGTGCTTTGTCGTCGATAGTCAGGTTGCTACATGAGCCTTGTGCAACAACCTGACCTTTATCCATCAAGGTGTAATCTAGGGCATAGCCCGAAGCTTGTAAGGTGGTTAAGTTTTCAAGTTCTACTTGGCAAGAAAGGGTCGCCGAAAGGTAATCGTCGGCGAAATCAGTGCGAATAGTCAGATCTTGGACGTGAACTTGCTCTTTACCAACAAGGTAAACATCACGGAAGATACCTGCAGTCCACCACATATCTTGGTCTTCAATGTACGTAGAGTCAGCCCACTGCATCACGCGTACAGAGAGCAGGTTGTCACCTTGTTGTACATGCTTAGAGATATCGAATTCTGCGGTTAAGCGGCTGCCTTTGCTGAAACCAACGTACTCACGGTTTACATACACTTCAAAGTAAGTTTCTACACCGTCAAATTTGATGATGGTTTGTTTGTTGTTCCAGTTTTCACCCAGAGTGAAAGTACGTTGGTAAGCACCAGTCGGGTTGTCTGATGGGACGAAAGGGACGTCAATTGGGAATGGGAAACCTTCGTCTGTGTATTGAAGGTCACCGTGGCCTTCCATTTGCCACATATTAGGAACGGTAATTTGTCCCCACTGCTCCATTTTTTGTGAGTAAAACTCTTCAGGAACCAACATTGGGTTAGTGAAGAAGTTGAAGTTCCATTGGCCGCTCAACAGCATAAAGTGGCTACTTAGCTCACGCTGGAATGTTTGGGCAGTCTTAACTGAGTCGTATGAGAAGAAGTAAGCACGTGGTGCCATACGATTCTCATGTAGATGAAGGAAGTTTTCCCAGTTGTTCACGTTTATTCTCCCTCGGCTAGCGATGCCGACGTTCTAATCAAAATGCAGCTCTATGAGCATCTGGAAAATATATTAGTAAAAGTTTTACTAAATAAAATTAGTGAAAACGTTTTACTTTAACTTGATCACGCTTTGAGACGACCTAAGCGTGAAAGGTGTGATCTAATTAAAAGAGTGATTATTGAGCAGAAAAAGGAGGGCGTGAGAGTGATTTATCTAAGGAGGAGTTTTAGTAGGCAAATAAAAAGGCACTATAATCAGTGCCTTATATTATTAATTGGGTTGGTTTTTTAGTGTTTGGTTGTATCGCGTAACTTTAATTTACTTGGAACGTAAACTTGTAGCGGCAGAGCTCTCCCGTCACGCGACTTTTCGACCAATAAGTTTACCCCTTGGACACCCATCATTTCAGAGTGGATACGCACCGTAGATAGAGATGGGAAGGTAAACTTTGCGGTTGGAATATCATTGACACTAATCAGCGAGATATCTTGTGGGATATTTAAACCATGCTCGTGAATTGCTCTGAGTACACCGATAGCAATCGAATCAGAGGCGATAAATAGTGCGCTTGGGTAGTCGGGTTTAGCGAGCATTTCCTTTGCCAGCTTATAGCCGGATGAGCTAGTGAATTCACCGCGATAGATATCATCCAGTGACACGACACCCTTTAGCTGGCCATATTCAGCAAAGGCAACTTCACGAATGTCAGGCGTGTTTGCGACATCTTGACCACCAATAAAGCCGATACGTTGATAGCCTTGTTCGATGAAGAAGTCAGTGATTTCTTTGCTGATACGAGATAGGTCAATGTCGACCGAATCGTAGATGGAGTCATTGTCACTAAAGTCGACATAGCAAATATTATCGGTCAGCTTTTTAACATCCGTTAATGTTTTAGAGTTACTGCGACCAACCAGGAGCACACCAGAGATCTTACTGTCACCCAACTGAATATCGTTGTCATAGCAATTGGTCAGTTCAATACCTAGTTTGTCACACTGAGTTTCAATGCCGTGACGAATCGACAAGTAGTAGGGATCGTTAACTTCTGCTTCTTGCTTATAGTTGTACAGTGCTAAGAAGTGGTGATTCTGTTTTCTCGCTAAGATGGCTTTTTTTGAGCTGCTGGTTTTGTATTCGAGCTTTTCGGCAATCTCTAGGATTCGGTGCTTTGTTTCTTCTTTTACACTGAGAGTAGGGTCGTCGTTCAGTACTCTTGATACCGTCGCTAAAGAGACGCCTGCCTCACCTGCAATATCTTTAAGTGTTGCCATTAATTCTTATATCCCTATAGGTGCTCTAAAACTGGGCATTATTTTATTGCCTTTCATTGTAATCAATCCAACGCAGTAATCACCAATTTTTAGTAAAAATCCTTTTCAAAGAACCGTTTTACCTCGCAAATGACCTCTTGCTGGCGAAGTTATGAGCTTTTTGAGTGAGATAAAGGTGATTTTACTAAAGAGAAATCATTTCAGGGCTTTGGTTCGCCTTAGTATGAGAATTTCTTGGAAACGTTTACATAACGAGAAATTGATCACGGATCTTCCCCTGAGGTGACTGATAGACTTTTCGTCATTGAAGAGTGTGGCGTGAATGTGCGGCACTGAAATGATCGAAAAAATGCTTATTGAGTAGAGGAGCGAAACGTGAAAGTTCTTGTTACAGGCGGAATGGGATACATCGGCAGTCATACCTGCGTACAGATGATCGAGGCGGGTATGGAGCCGATCATCATTGATAATTTATGTAATGCAAAAGACGCGGTATTAGATCGTATCGAAGCGCTAACAGGGACAAAACCGCAATTTTACTTAGGCGATATTCGTGACGAAGCCTTCTTAGATGGGGTCTTCAATCGACACGACATTAAAGCGGTCATTCATTTTGCTGGATTAAAAGCGGTAGGGCAATCTGTCGCTAAACCTCTCGAATATTACGATAACAATGTCAACGGCACTTTAGTACTGGCGCGATCGATGCGCAAAGCAGGAGTGAAAAGTATTGTTTTTAGCTCTTCTGCAACTGTGTATGGCGACCCAGAGGTGGTGCCGATTACTGAAGATTCACCAACGGGTCAAACAACCAACCCGTATGGTCGCAGCAAGTACATGGTGGAAGAGTGCTTGAGCGATCTGTTCAACGCGGAAAGTGATTGGAGCATTACCTTACTGCGTTACTTCAATCCGGTTGGGGCGCACCCATCAGGCACCATGGGCGAAGACCCTCAAGGCATTCCAAATAATCTGATGCCATTTATCGCTCAAGTCGCGGTGGGTCGCCGTGAGTCGTTATCTGTATTTGGCAATGATTACCCAACCCCAGATGGAACCGGAGTTCGCGATTATATCCATGTAATGGATCTCGCCGACGGGCATATTGCGGCGCTTAAGGCGGTGGGTGAAAAAGCCGGCCTGCATATTTACAACTTGGGCACAGGTAAAGGCTCAAGTGTTTTAGAAATGGTCGATGCCTTTGGTAAAGCTTGCGGCGCTCCTGTTGCTTATGAAGTTTGTCCTCGTCGCCCAGGTGACATTGCCGAATGTTGGGCAAGCACTGATAAAGCGGAGCGAGAACTCGGTTGGAAAGCCACTCGCAGTGTCGATGAGATGACGGCCGATACTTGGAATTGGCAGTCAAATAACCCTCACGGCTATTCCCCTGCGTAATTGAAGCCGCAGCGTTGTTGATTGGCTGCCTAGCTACAACTCCAATTTCGTTGGGGATTGCGGAAATATAATTTTAAAAGTTGAGTAACTAAGATGTCGAATGTTGAATTTAACCCAGTAGATCACCCACACCGTCGCTATAACCCACTCACAGGTCAGTGGATTTTGGTATCTCCTCACCGCGCAAAGCGTCCTTGGAGCGGTGCTGACGAGAAACCAGCCATTGATGAGCTACCAAGTTATGATGAGAAGTGTTTCCTTTGCCCAACCAATGAACGTATTTCTGGTGATGTAAACCCTGACTACCAAGGTACTTATGTTTTCAAAAATGACTTCGCGGCATTGATGACTGATTCGCCTGAAGCGCCGAAGTCAGACAACCTTTTGTTTAGAACTCAAGGCGTACGCGGTTTAAGTCGTGTGATCTGCTTTTCTCCGGATCACAGCAAAACGCTACCAGAGCTACCAGTTGAACAAATCCGCGGTGTGATTGATACCTGGGATGAGCAAATTGAAGAGCTAGGCAAAGACTACGTCTGGGTCCAAGCGTTTGAGAACAAAGGCGAAACCATGGGGTGCTCACAACCTCACCCACACGGTCAAATCTGGGCTAACAGCTTCTTACCGAATGAAATTGAGCGTAAAGAAAAGCTTCTTAAAGAGTACTTTGAACAGCAAGGCTCCAACCTTCTTGTCGATTATGTACAAGCAGAGATGCAAGACGGCTCACGCACAGTAGTAGAAACCGAGCATTGGATTGCGGTGGTTCCTTACTGGGCGGCGTGGCCATTCGAAACCATGCTGCTGCCAAAAACGCATATTCGTCGAATGAGTGAGCTAACCGATGAGCTACGTGACGATCTCGCTGTTGCAATCAAAAAACTGACCAGCCGTTACGACAATCTATTCCAATGTTCTTTCCCTTACTCAATGGGCTGGCATTACGCGCCGTTCTTTGAACAAGGTACTGATATTGATCATTGGCAGTTGCACGCGTTGTTCTACCCACCATTGCTGCGCAGTGCAACAGTTCGTAAGTTCATGGTTGGTTATGAAATGCTGGCAGAAAGTCAACGCGACTTAACTGCAGAACAAGCGGCGCAGCGTCTGCGTGATGTAAACGATGTGCATTACAAAGAACAATAACCTCTTTCATATTTGAAGCTGCAGCGTTGTTGACTGCACAAATTCCCCCTAATCACATAGAGAATCTATGCTCATAGGGTTGAATTCGTTTGTCGCCTAGCTGCAACTCCAACTATTTAAGAGGTGTGATTATCGTGGCTTGAGATTTGAGCTGCTATTTAAGAATAAAACAGTTTGAGAACTACCTATGTCTGATTTAATCCAAAACGTAAAAACTTCTTTTGCACAGGTGCTGGGTTACGCACCAAGCCACATCATTCAAGCGCCTGGTCGGGTTAACCTGATTGGTGAGCACACCGATTACAATGATGGTTTTGTCCTACCGTGTGCCATTAACTATCAAACGGTGGTGGCCGCGACTAAACGCGATGACAATATCGTGCGTGTTGTGTCGGTAGATTACGCTAATGAAATCGATCAGTTCGACATCACTGAAGATATCACCTTCCAGCAAGACAAAATGTGGGCAAACTACATTCGTGGTGTGGTGAAGTGCCTTCTTGCCCGCGGCTATCAGTTCAGTGGTGCCGATATTGCAGTCAGCGGTAACGTGCCTCAAGGTGCGGGTTTAAGCTCGTCGGCTGCGTTGGAAGTCGTGATTGGTCAAACCTTTAAGGTGCTATTCAACCTTGAAATCAGCCAAGCGGAAATTGCGCTAAATGGTCAGCAAGCGGAAAATGAATTTGTTGGCTGTAATTGCGGAATCATGGACCAAATGATTTCAGCAGAAGGGCAAGAGAATCATGCGATGCTGTTAGATTGTCGCAGTTTGGAAACGACGGCTGTATCCATGCCTGAGGATATGGCCGTGGTGATCATCAACTCAAACAAGAAACGTGGTTTGGTTGACAGCGAATACAACACGCGCCGTGAGCAATGTGAAGAAGCGGCTCGCATCTTTGGTGTAAAAGCATTGCGTGATGTCACTATTGAGCAGTTCAATAATAAAGTTGATGAGCTAGATGCGATGGTGGCTAAACGAGCTCGCCACGTGATTACCGAAAATAATCGCACCGTAGAAGCGGCAGAGGCACTTCGCGCACACGACATGAAGCGTATGGGTGAACTGATGGCCGAGTCTCATGCGTCCATGCGTGATGATTTCGAAATCACAGTTAAAGAAATCGATACCCTAGTTGAGATTGTCAAAGAGGTGATCGGCGAACAAGGTGGCGTACGTATGACTGGCGGTGGTTTTGGTGGCTGTATTGTTTCTGTGATGCCGCCAGCGCTGGTTGAGCAAGTGAAAGCTGCGGTTGAAGAAAAGTATCAAGCAGCAACGGGGCTGAAAGAGTCCATTTACGTCTGCCAAGCAAAAGATGGCGCAGGCATTGTGGAGTAATGAACGCTGTGACTCATCCTCTTTTTCAAACAATGACTGAGCAGCCTGCCTATGATGGTAAGCCTGCTCAGGTTGTGGAATTGACCAATGCATCGGGGGTTAGCATTGTGTTGATGGACATCGGGGCGACTTGGCTCAGTTGTCGGCTACCCTTGGCATGCGGGGAGCATCGTGAAGTTGTATTGGGTGTAGGGTCCATGTCTGACTTCGAGTGCCAACAAAGTTACATGGGGGTAACAGTTGGTCGTTATGCAAACCGTATTGCCAATGGTCGTTTCCATATTAATGGTCATGACTATCAATTAGTGACTAACCAAGCGGGTAACTGCTTGCATGGTGGTGTGTCAGGGTTTGATAAATTGCGCTGGAACATCGTTGAACAAAGTACCAGCAGCGTAGTGTTTAGTTTGCATACAGCCGATGGTGACCAAGGTTTCCCAGGCAATGTCGAGGTATCAGTTCGTTATCAGCTAAACGATGATGGCAAATTCGATATTGAATATATCGCTCATACCGATCAAGCCACGCCAGTGAACTTAACTAATCACGCCTATTTTAATCTTAACGGTGCGGGTGGCGAGCTAGATGCACGTCATCACCAACTGACTATCAAGGCTGATTATTACTTGCCAACCAGTGATGTCGGTATTCCTCTTGGTGAGTTAGAAACAGTACAAGGAACCGGGTTCGATTTTCGACATGCTAAGAGTGTTAACCAAGATCTTCTCGCGGATGAGCAACAGCAGCCAGCGAAAGGCTATGATCACAGCTACTGGTTTGACCCGAATCGTGACACTCAAAGCCCTGTGGCCACTCTAGTCAGTCAAGATCAGCAAGTGAGTGTGTCGGTGATGACCGATAAGCCAGCAATGCAGCTCTACACAGGTAACTGGTTGGCAGGAACGCCTGCCAGAAATGGTCAAGAGTACGCAGACTATTCAGGACTCGCGCTAGAGACTCAGTTTTTGCCTGACTCGCCTAATCACCCTGAATGGCAGCAGCCAAGTTGTATTCTGCTTCCGGGCGAAGAGTATCGCTATAAAACCACCTATCAATTTGGTTTTTAACGCGGATGAATCTGTTTTTATGACAATAACGCCAGTCGAGTGACTGGCGTTTTTTTATGGTTGAAAACTACAAATCTTCAAACTCATCGATGGCAAGTCTTGCCTCTGAAACCGTGCAGCCAGACTGAGCGACTAACTGATTGATAGTGATATTGGGTGAATTCGCAATTAGAGCCGCAATGTCAACCACAGGTGTCGGCAGTGTTTTATCGATCGCGGTTACAATCCATCGCGTATCTTCGGTGGTTAACTGGCTCTTTAGTTGCCGCAACGACACTTCTTCTCCACTGAGCAGCCAATTGCGTGAACGTCGGATACGCTTTATCTGGCAGCCTTGCTCTGTCATAAGCTGAATAACTTGCGCTTTATCTGCGACGCGGTGAACAAAGCTGTTTAGCGGAACCGAAATCATAACTGTTGGAGTAGGGAGGTGGCGGTCAAGAGTGGGACTCACTTTAGCGCAACCTTGTTTAAACTGCTACAGCGCACCTCTATTACACCATTGCTCTTTTTCTGTTTGATAACTGCTTCCTATTAACCTTGATAGTTATTCCCTATCAGAGCAATAGAAACGTTCAAATTTACCTATTAAGCCTCTCGGGGCAATATATCTCCATCGACGCAAGGCAGCGTTCACAAACACTAGATTAGAAAGAGAGTAAAATCATGATCAACACAGAAATCAAACCATTCAACGCAACAGCATTCAAAAACGGCGAATTCGTAGAAATCACAGAGCAAGATGTGAAAGGTAAGTGGGCAGTATTCTTCTTCTACCCAGCTGATTTTACTTTCGTATGTCCAACAGAGCTTGTTGACCTACAAGAAAAATACGCAGAGCTTCAGTCTCGCGGCGTTGAAGTGTACTCAGTATCAACAGATACTCACTTCTCACACAAAGCGTGGCACGATACTTCAGACAAGATCGGCACTATTGAATACTTCATGGTAGGCGACCAAACAGGCACTATCACTAACAACTTCAACGTAATGCGTGAAGGTCAAGGTCTAGCAGACCGTGCTACGTTCCTAATCGACCCACAAGGTGTTATCCAAGCGATGGAAATCACTGCTGAAGGTATCGGTCGTGACGCTGAAGATCTACTACGTAAAGTTAAAGCTGCACAGTACGTTGCAAACAACCCAGGTGAAGTTTGCCCAGCTAAATGGAAAGAAGGTGAAGAGACACTAGCACCATCTCTAGACCTAGTAGGTAAAATCTAAGCTCTAATTAATTAGAACCTAGTTAAAGGTACATTGAGTCCGCGCTCCTAAAGGGCTCGGTGTACCGCCCTAACTTTAAAGCCACATCGTTATTCGGTGTGGCTTTTTGTTTTTATCCCTAAGTTTTGGATAAACCTCTCTGATAGGTTTTACCTACCAAAGTGATAGAAACGTTCGAATTTACCAATCTTAGCGATCACGGCAAACTAACCCCATCAGCGCAAAAGAGCGCATCACGAAACAGATTTTATACAAATTCGGGAAGACACGATTATGTTAGACCAAGCGATGAAGCAGCAGCTTAAAGCATACCTAGAAAACCTAAAAACAGATGTTCAACTTGTTCTTAGCCTTGATAGCAGCGAAACCGCAACTAAGCTACAAGCGCTTGCTGACGATATCGCGTCGCTGACTGATAAAGTTCAAGTATCACGTGATGACAGCGCAAGTGCACGTAAGCCAATCATGCAGGTAGTTAACCAAGACAAAGGTACTGCGATTGGTTTTGCTGGTCTGCCAATGGGCCACGAGTTTACTTCTCTGGTACTTGCACTACTTCATAGCGGCGGTCACCCAATTAAGCTTGAAGCTGATGTTATTGAGCAGATTAAACAGTTAGATAAAGAGCTGAATGTTGAAATCTTTATCTCGCTATCGTGCCAAAACTGTCCGGAGGTGGTTCAGGCATTCAATATGATGTCGGCAATCAACCCTCTAATCAAAACCACAATGATTGATGGTGCGGCATTCCAAGATGAAGTGAAATCACGCGACATCATGGCAGTACCAAGTGTGTTCGTTAACGGTGAATTATTTGGCCAAGGTCGTATGTCACTAGCTGAGATCCTAAACAAAGTAGACTCAGGCGCAGCAGAGAAGAAAGCGGCGAGCTTAAATGAACAAGCGCCATTTGATGTTCTGGTTGTCGGTGGTGGTCCTGCTGGTTCTTCAGCTGCAATCTACGCAGCACGTAAAGGTATTCGTACTGGTGTAGTCGCAGACCGTTTTGGTGGCCAAGTGATGGATACCATGGCGATTGAGAACTTTATCTCAGTTAAAGCAACAACCGGTCCTAAGTTAGTCGCAAGCCTAGAAGAGCACGTAAAAGAGTACGGCGTAGAGGTGATGACTGAGCAGCGTGCTGCGAACATTATCGATGCTGAAGATAGCGAAGATGGTTACATTCACGTTGAGCTAGAAAGCGGTGCAGTACTACGAGCTCGCTCTGTTATTACTAGCACTGGTGCTCGCTGGCGTGAAATGAACGTACCGGGTGAGCAAGAGTACCGCAATAAAGGCGTCGCTTACTGCCCACACTGTGACGGTCCACTGTTTAAAGGTAAGAAAACGGCGGTTATCGGTGGTGGTAACTCAGGTATTGAAGCAGCGATTGACCTAGCGGGTATTGTTGAGCACGTAACGGTTCTTGAGTTTGCTGACACACTGCGTGCTGACCAAGTTCTTATCGACAAAGCTAACGCAACGCCAAACATTGAAATCATCAAAATGGCGCAAACGACTCAAGTGCTTGGGGATGGTAACCGCGTGACAGGTCTAGAGTACAAAGACCGTAACACAGATGAGCTTAAGCAGATTGAACTTGCGGGTATCTTTGTTCAAATTGGTTTGATGCCAAACAGCGAATGGCTGAAAGGAACGAAGGTTGAACTCTCTCCTCGTGGTGAGATTGTGATTGACGCTCATGGCGCGACATCAATGAAAGGTGTATTTGCTGCTGGTGATGTAACAACAGTTCCTTACAAGCAGATCATTATTGCGATGGGTGAAGGTGCTAAAGCAAGTTTAGGCGCGTTTGATTACCTAATTCGTACTCCGGCTCCAGCTAAGGTCGCTGAACCAGCGTAATAGATTTATTGTCCATATACATTTGCAAACATTTGGTCGACTATCCGACACCACTTCCAAGCGATAGGAAGTGGTTTTTTTATGTCTGGAGCTAGGCGCGAGTTTCAAACCACTGCTGCATAAAATCGGTAAAGGCGGACAGTTTAGCGCTACTTCTTAGTTGCGGCGGATAGATCAGGTAAATTGCACTTTCAGCAATCACGTAATCTTGCAGCAATTGAACCAGAGAGCCGTTGTCGAGTGCAGGCTGAACTAAGTAACAAGGCATTTTAATGATGCCTTTGCCTTTTTCCGCCGCAGCGAGCAATAGCTGATTGTCGCTGATCAACATATCACCATGAGTGCTGACTTGCTCACTGTTACCTTGTTTTGAAAACTGCCACTGGCGCAAGTTTGGATCGGACATGCAGTTGTGTTCAATCAAATCACTCGGTGTCAGTGGTGTTCCTTTGCGGGCCAAATAGTCTGGTGAAGCGCAGCAAATATGTTGGTATGGCATCAGCTTCTTCGCCACCATATTATCCGGTGGTGTATTGGTGGCGCGAATGGCTAAATCAAAATGGCTGTTAGCCAAATCTTGTCGGTTATAGCCGATGTCGAGATCAAACTCGATGTCAGGATGAAGCTGTTGAAATTGATGGCAAATATCGACTAAGAATCGATGACTGAAAATGGTTGGTGCAGTAATACGCAGCAGGCCACTCACCTCAGACTTGGTATGGTCGAGCTCTTTTTCTAGCTCAAGGATTGAAGCGTTAATACCATGCATCTTGGCTAATATTTTCTCACCTGCCGCGGTGAGTCGCACACTGCGCGTCGAGCGGATCAATAAGCTGGTGGCAAGCTCTTGTTCAAGTTGGTTGATTTGAGAGGATAAGTAGCTGCGAGAAATACCCAGTGACTCTGCGGCTTTCGAAAAGCTTAACTGCTTGGCTACTTCACTAAATAGAGCGTAGCGTTCAAAGCGTTTGTGCATCTTGTGCATGGTTAGATCTCTTAATAGCCGTTAATGATGGTGATTATATCGTGCTATATAAGAAATTAAAGTAAGCTTATTGTGCGTTATATCGAATTATCTTTTCTGGTTAAGTGGTTTAATCGCAGTTAGCGCAGTCAGTATACTGGGTGCAGCACAGCGCGTAGTACGGCTACGTCGCAAACCAAAATAAGGGTATATAACATGCAGAAGACGCATCCGGTATTTTCACCATTGATTCAAGGTTATTGGCGTATGGCCGAGTGGAACATGACCACTCAACAGCAACACGCTTTTGTTAAACAGCATATCGAATTGGGGATTACCACCGTCGACCACGCGCCTGTATATGGCCCAGAGTCAGCATGTGAGCGCATGTTTGGTGATGTTTTATCGCTTGACCCTAGTCTGCGTGATCAGATTGAAATTGTCTCCAAATGCGGTATTTATCGCGGAGAAGGTAAGCAAGTTAACCATTACGATAGCAGCAAAGCGGCGATCATTGCCTCGGCTGAAGCGTCACTTTCGCGTCTAAAGACAGAGCAATTGGATGTGTTATTGCTACACCGCCCAGATTTATTGATGGATGCAGATGAAGCGGCTGAGGCTTTTGCCCAGTTAAAAGCGGCGGGTAAAGTGAAACACTTTGGTGTATCGAACTTTACGCCATCTCAGTTTGAGTTACTGCAATCACGTCTAGATACGCCACTGATCACTAACCAAGTAGAGATTAACCCGGTTAACCTTCAGGTCACAGAAGACGGCACCTTAGATCAACTACAACGCCACCGCGTTCAGCCGATGGCTTGGTCATGTTTAGCGGGTGGTGGCATTTTCACTGACAACAGTGAGCAAATGGTTCGTCTTCGTGACACATTGACTGATATTGCTGAAGAAATTGGCGCTGCATCTATCGACCAAGTGCTATTTGCTTGGGTAATGAAGATGCCGTCAAAACCAGTACCGATTATTGGCAGCGGCAACATTGAGCGCGTTAAAACGGCGGTTGGTGCAATGGAGCTGACTCTAACTCAAGAGCAATGGTATCGAATTTGGGTAGCGTCGAAAGGTCACGGCGTCGCGTAATCTGGTTTTGAGGTAATTAAAGGGCATCACTGAAAAGTGATGCCCTTTTTTGTTTTGATTCAGTTGGAGACTTTCTCGACCGAATTGCGTCTGACCAACGTTGGTGTAAACACCATAGCATCCGTACTTGTTTGCTCGGCCTTAGCAAGGTTTAATGCTAAGTGCGCGGCACGTTCAGCCATCATGGCTATTGGGTAACGGATGGTTGTTAAGCGCGGAATCACGTAGCGGGCAATCAAGCCATCATCAAAGCCCATCATTGAGATTTGCTCTGGGACTTTAAGACCATTTTCATCCAATACGGATAACGCGCCAGCCGCCATGTAGTCGTTATAGGCAACAACGGCGGTGATATCGACCGACTTAGTCAGCAGGTTGGTCATCGCCACTTCACCGCCGTCACTGTCTGGCTCACCATATTCAATGTAGTTATCCGGCAGTGATATATTGTTTTCACGCAGCGCGGCTAAATAACCTTCAACTCGTTGGTTGGAGTCTTCAATGTTGTGCGAAGAGGCAACACAGGCAATTTTTTTGTGGCCGTGACGAATCAAATATTCCGTCGCAAGGTAGGCGCCCTTGTAGTTATCCAACGAGATGCAACGCTCGGCGATTTCTGGGATGTGTCGATTGATCACCACCAAGCCTTTCACTTCTTTGGCGTAGCCGAGTAGTTCTTCATCGGATAAGCCTTTTGAGTGAATGACCAGCGCCTCACAGCGATTGTTGATCAAAAGCTCGATCGCTTTTCGTTCTTGCTCTGGATCGTGGTAGCCATTGCCGATCAAGATATGTTTGCCGTGCTCATGCGCGACGCTATCTACCGACTTTACCAGTGTACCGAAGAAAGGATCCGATACGTCTGACACCAGAACACCAACAGTATTACTGCTTTGACTGACGAGTGCTTTGGCTGCGGCATTTGGTCGATAGCCTAATTGCGCCATCGCTTTGGTGACAGACTCAACCGATGCTTTACTCGCTTTGGGAGATTTGTTGATCACTCTTGATACAGTCGCAATTGAGACGCCGGCTTCTCGTGCTACATCTTTAATGGTCGCCATGTTAGACCTCAATAAATTTCACTGTGACCATTTAACCTTGAGCGTGTAAATAAGGCAATCTGATTACATCTGAGATTAAAAAAATGAGATCTTTACCACTTGTAATACATAGGATTGCTGATAGTGTAAACGTTGTCTTTTAGTAAATTTTTACCAAATCAACAAGCACTGAGGTTTATCATGGAAACGATCGCTTATACTGACTTCGCTAAATTGGAAATGCGTACCGGAAAAATCATTGAAGTGGCTCGCCACGAAAACGCAGATAAGCTCTACATTGTGCAAGTTGATGTCGGTGAAAAAACGCTGCAGACGGTGACAAGTCTTGTGCCTTACTACACTGAAGAACAATTGATGGGCAAAGAAGTCGTCGTGCTGTGTAACCTAGCGAAAGCGAAAATGCGTGGCGAAACTTCTGAGTGCATGTTGCTTTGTGCAGAAACGGATGATGAATCGGAAAGTGTGCTACTTACCCCAGAGCGATCAATGCCTGCTGGGGTTCGTATCGTTTAGCTAGAACTGTCTCTCTATTAGGCTGAGGGTTGTTCAGGCTCTTGCTTCAGCCACCAGAGCATCAATAACATTATGGTGCTCTGATTTTACTCCCGCCAAGTTGCCATATTTCGGTTGATGACGATCGTTTTCTAATGGGAAGTTCCAACCGATGGTATGTTCAACGAACTCTTTAGCAAATTGCTCTGAGATTTCTAGACAGCCTGCAAGTACAGTATCGACGTAAGTTTGCATGATTGGACTCAATGAGCAAGGTGGTTCAGGGCGATCTTTTACGTAGACCCAGACCTGATCTTGCTGAGCAAAGCTAAGTGATGAGTCAATGTTGTTGAGTTCAATCTGAATACGATGATAACCGCGTTCGCGAATATCAAACTCTGCTAACCCTTGATCACTGACTGCCAATAAAACACCGTTGACCTTTCCATGGCCCTTATCAACGACAAGGGGAGAGAGGATATAGCTGTCATCAACTTTACCCCAATAGCGTTTAAGGCCTGTCACCGTTGCGGGTTCGGCTTGCGATGTTTGTCCGGTCAATTGACGAGAAGCTGAATTCATTAAGCTTCCGTAGCCAAAAATGTAGTGCGTCATCCATCCCTCCAACTTACTGCGACACTTGAACAATCTAAGCTAGCATCTTTGACCAGAAAATAAATCAATATTTTAAACACAATGTAGTCATAATGACCTTATTTAAATGTGTCTTTATGACTGCTTTTAAGGCGTGACCTATGAGAAGTGCCTTGTTTTTAAAGATTTTCACAGTTGGAACATTTCTTGCGATAGTCAAAATAGTTAAACAAGTTTACAAAATCATAGTTAATAGCTGGGAGTTGTTCAGTGCTTAATATTACTGACAAAAAAGTTGAAGAAGCGATTCCGCCCGTATTGCGTCTAGGCTTTAGACCATTTTTCTTATTGGGTTCTATTTACGCGGTGATTGCCATTGCGTTGTGGGTATGGATGTTTCAGAACGGACAGCCATCAGCGCTAAACGTACCAGCCCTGTGGTGGCACGTACATGAGATGCTGTTTGGTTTTGCGATGGCGATAGTGGCAGGCTTTGTATTGACCGCAGTGCAAAACTGGACTGGAGTTAATGGCACGAAACACCATCGATTAGCGATATTAGTGATGTTATGGGTGCTCCCTCGGGTGTTATTTTGGACGCCAGCTCCGCTATGGCTGATTTCGTCTATCGAAGCTCTGTTCCTCGCGTTTACCGCTTATGAAGTGGGTACTCGGGTCGTGAAAGCAAAAGGGTGGCGCAATCTATTTTTTGTCCCTCTATTCGTCTTAGCAATCGCGGCTAACTTTGCTAGTTATGCGACTATTAAAGGGATGCCACCATTTCCTTCTTCAGCGGTTTGGCATGCGATGCTGTGGTGGTTCACCATGCTGCTATCTATTATGGGTAGCCGTGTGATTCCATTTTTTACGGCGCGACGCTTCAACTTTGAAAAGCCGCAGCCAATTGTTTGGCTAGATTGGGCAGCGAACTTACCGTTAGCGGGTCTATTTATTCTGAGCTTCTTCCCGATGACGTTTGCCGAGCTTGGTCAGCCGCTGATGGTGGTTTCTGGATTGGCTCATTTGGTAAGAGTGATTCGTTGGCAGCCTTGGCGTACATTAAGCGAGCCGCTGGTTTGGTCATTGCACGCAACGTATCTGTGTATTCCTGTTAGCTTGTTATTGCGCGGCTTACTGACCAATCCGTTTATGAGTCACAATATGCTGCACCTATTTGCCATTGGTGCGATTGGTGGAGTGATCTTAGCGATGATCGCTCGTGTCACCATGGGTCATACTGGTCGTGCTATCTATCAAGGGCCGAATATGGGCATTGCTTTTGCGGCGATCGTTTTAGCGGCAATTGTACGTAGTGTTGGTGCTGCTTTCTTCCCGGCCTACTTAATTGAAGCGGTCAATATCAGTGCTCTGTTGTGGGTGCTAGCGTTTGCTTTGTATGTGGCGAGATTTGGCAAGATGTTGATTAATGCCCGTGTCGATGGGCACCCGGGTTAACGATATTGAACTACTGAAACGAAAAGGCTTGGTATTTACCAAGCCTTTTTATGTTTGGGATTAGCCCGCTTTATTGACTTCATTTATTGTCACTACTTTATCTTGCAGTGACTGGTGAATGTAGTCGGTAATGGCGCTCTGTTCTTCTTCTGATAGATAGAGACCCAGTTTAGTGCGGCGCCACAAGATGTCTTCTTGAGTGACCGCCAGTTCGTGATTGATTAAGTAATCAATTTCGAGCTGATAAACACCTTGAGCACCTTGCGAAAACTCGGTTCCCATATCGGCAAGGCTGGTTTTACCATCAAGCATTTTCCACGTATAGGTACCAAATTGAGTCACATAACGCAGGATCAAGGCTTCAGGCAACCATGAGTATTTGGCTTGGATCGTTTGAGCGAGTTGTTCTCGGCTACAGCTAAAGTTACCACCTGGTAAGGTTTGATTCGCGGTCCAAGGGCTGCCCATATTCGATAAATACGGCTCAAGCTTTTTCAGTGCAGCCTCACCCAATTTACGGTAGGTAGTGAGCTTACCGCCAAACACGGACAGCAAAGGAGCTTGGTCGAGTTCTGCATCCAATTCCAAGGTGTAGTCGCGAGTGATCGCTTGCGGTGAGTCTGATTCATCATCACACAGTGGGCGAACACCGCTGTAAGTCCATACTACATCGTCACGTTCTAATTGTTTAACGAAGTGCTGGTTGACGATATCAATCAAGTAATCCACTTCATCATCGGAGATCGCTACTTTTCTAGGATCGCCTTTGTACTCAACATCAGTCGTTCCAATGATCGAAAACTTATCCAGATAAGGGATCATAAACACGATACGATTATCTTTGTTTTGTAGGATGTAAGCTTGTGGTTCGTCATGGATACGTGGCACAACTATGTGTGAGCCTTTAATTAAGCGAATATTACGTGGTGAAGCTTGCTCTAAACCATCATCGAAGAATTGTTTCACCCAAGGGCCAGCGGCGTTCACTAAGGTTTTGGCTTTACGCTCAAAACGCTGATCAGTCATCACATCGTGTACCGTGACATGCCAAATGCCATTTTCTCGGTGGGCTTTTTCTACTCGGCAATAGTTGCGAACTTCAGCGTTGTTTTCTTTTGCCGCTAGGACGTTGAGTAGCACTAAACGAGCATCATCCACCCAGCAATCTGAGTACTCAAAACCTTTCTTCATTTCTGGTTTTAGCAGGCCAGACTTAGATAAATCCACCCCTTTACTTGCTGGTAAGGTGGTACGTTTCCCCAAGTTATCGTAAAGGAATAAGCCACAGCGAATCATCCACGCTGGGCGTAAAAATGGGCGATGGGGTAAACGAAAACGCATAGGGTTAGCAACATGAGGCGCTTTTCTTAATAACACTTCACGTTCAGCAAGTGCTTCAGAGACTAAACGGAACTCATAGTGCTCAAGATAACGTAATCCACCATGGATTAGTTTTGAGCTTGCAGAAGATGTTGCAGAAGCAAAATCATTGGCTTCATATAAGCCGACAGAAAGACCACGACCGGCAGCGTCTGCTGCGATGCCTGCGCCATTAATGCCACCACCGATAACGATCAAGTCGAGAATTTCTGATGCATTCGATGCAGTCGCATTGTGTTGGATACTCATAAAATTTGACCTCTTGGTGAGCGAACGAGCATTTTAGAACATAAAATTATCGTAGCTTAGGTTTCGTTCTTGATCATCTTTTATTTTCGTTTATGAGCGTTTTGTGTGATTCAGGCATAAAAAAACCTTCTACAAAGTGTAGAAGGTTTCGTGTGATGAGCAAATTTGATTGCTATTCGGCTGAATAACTTTCGATAACTTCCAATGGAATCGAGTGCTCTTTGAGAATGGTTTGAATCTCTTTTGGTGGCTGTCGGTTGGTAAACAGCATATGTAGTTGGGAGATATTACCGAGTTTAACCATGGCGTTGCGGCCAAATTTTGTATGGTCAACGGCTAAGAAGACGCTGCGACTGTTCTCTATAATCGCTTGTTTGACTCTCACCTCATGGTAATCGAAATCGAGCAGTGAGCCGTCAAAGTCGATGCCACTGATACCGAGAATACCGAAATCTAAACGGAACTGCTTAACAAAGTCGAGAGTTGCTTCACCCACGATACCACCGTCGCGATTACGAACTTCACCGCCAGCCAAAATGACTTTGAATTCAGGGTTAGGTAGCAAAATAGTCGCAACGTTAATATTGTTGGTTACAACACGTAACTGCTTATGGTTTTTGTTCAGCGCACGCGCAACCGCTTCTGGCGTGGTACCGATATCAATAAACAGTGTGGCACCATCTGGAATATGCTTAACCAACTCTTCAGCAATAAGATCTTTTTCGTTAAAGTTCATTGATTTACGAGTTGTATAGCTGGTATTTTCCGAGCTTAGTGGAATCGTTGCGCCGCCGTGGTATCGGCGAATTTTATTATCATCCGCAAGCTCGTTGAGATCACGGCGGATGGTTTGCGGGCTAACATTAAACTTCTCTACCAGTTCATCCGTGCTGACGTAGCCCTGCTTTTGAACCAGCTCAATGATCTGCTGGTGTCTTGGTATTTGCTTCACTTATTACTCCCTGACCGAGGTCGAAACTTTCGAATTGGTGATTTCGAAAATCCGCACTCGATAATTTTACTGCGGCTATTGTGCTCGAATTTGCGCATAGAGAGAAGGGGAAGTCATAAGGAATAGGGGATAAGACGCAAAAAGGGCGCAAAATTGCGCCCTTAACTTATTCATTCAACGAGAAATTAATCTTCGTCGTTGTGCATCTCTGCCCAGGTCTGTGCACATTTCACTGCGCGTTTCCAACCTTTGTAGCGACGGCTGCGTTTTTCTTCGTCATGGTGAGGAAGGAAAGTACGATCCAATACCGCTTTGCCTTGTAGCTCATCGATATTGTTCCAGTAACCTACCGCTAAACCTGCTAGGTAAGCAGCACCGAGAGCTGTTACTTCGGTCACTTCAGGACGGTGAACTTCAGTATCTAACACATCTGACTGGAACTGCATTAGGAAGTTATTCGCTACAGCACCGCCATCAACGCGCAGGTTCGCCAGCTTAATCCCCGAGTCAGCTTGCATTGCGTCCAAGACATCACGCGTTTGGTAAGCAATACCTTCCAAGGTAGCGCGGATAATGTGGTTAGAGTTAACCCCACGTGTTAGACCAACGATTGTGCCACGAGCGTATGCATCCCAATATGGTGCGCCAAGACCCGTAAAGGCCGGAACCACATACACACCGTTTGAAGAGTCGACTTTAGTTGCGAAGTACTCTGAATCTTTTGCATCCGCTAAAAGTTTCATTTCATCACGTAGCCACTGGATTGAAGCGCCGCCCATAAATACGGCACCTTCAAGAGCGTAAGCAGGCTCACCTGTTGGACCACAAGCTAGCGTTGTCAGTAGGCCATTTTTTGAGGTAACTTTCTCTTGGCCAGTATTCATTAACAAGAAACAACCCGTACCGTAAGTGTTTTTCGCTTGTCCTGCTTCAACACACATTTGACCATAAAGTGCAGCTTGTTGGTCACCGGCAATACCTGCAATAGGAATACGCGTACCGCCTTTACCACCAATATTGGTTTGGCCGTAAACTTCAGATGAACGTTTCACTTCAGGCATCATTGATGCAGGAATACCAAGCTCATCCAGCATTTTTTGATCCCAGCAAAGGTCGTTGATGTTGAACAGCATAGTACGAGATGCGTTAGTGTAATCCGTTACATGAACACGGCCTTGAGTCATCTTCCAAACTAGCCAAGTATCGACAGTACCGAACAGCAGTTTACCCGCTTCAGCATCTTCACGAGCACCTTCTACGTTATCAAGAATCCACTTTACTTTAGTGCCTGAGAAGTAAGGGTCTAATACTAAACCTGTGTTATCACGTACGTAATCTTCAAGGCCGCGCGCTTTCAAGTCTTCACAGATGTCGGCAGTACGACGGCATTGCCAAACAATTGCGTTGTAAACTGGTTTACCAGTTTCTTTGTTCCAAACGACAGTAGTTTCACGTTGGTTAGTGATACCAATACCCGCTAATTGGTCGCTGCGGATGCCCGACTTGCCTAATGCTTCAACCAATGTTGAACTTTGCGTTGCCCAGATTTCCAGAGGATCGTGCTCAACCCAACCTGCTTTAGGATAAATTTGTGTGAATTCACGCTGCGCTACGCTAACGATATTCGCATCGTGGTCTAGGATTACGGCGCGAGAGCTTGTTGTGCCTTGATCTAGGGCCACAATGTACTTTTGCTCAGTCATGGTAAGAATCCTTTTTGTTTTATTATTTATATTTTAGTTAATACAGGGTTGAAAAGTTATGCGCGTGCTTCTTGAGCTTCGTCTTCTTGATCACACTGGTTTGGAATTGTGCAGCCTTGACCTTGTTGAGGTAAGTAAGCTGCGATTGCTTTCGGGTATAACCAACCGCCGAAACAAGCACCTGCAATAGGAGCAAGTACCGGAACGATGAAGTATGGAATATCTTTAGCACCGGTTAGCGCGTATTCCCAGCCAGCAAAGTAAGCGAATAGTTTCGGACCAAAGTCACGAGCAGGGTTCATCGCAAAGCCAGTTAGTGGGCCTAAAGAGCCACCAATCACAGCGATAAGAATACCGATCAGCAGTGGGTTCATTGCACCGCGAGAAGCACCATTACTTTCATCTCCTAGAGCCAAAATAACGAACATCAGAACAGCAGTAATAACAAACTCCACAGCAAAAGCGCCGAAGAAAGAGAGTGAAGCGTGTGGGTATGTCGAGAAAATACCTGCTGTTGCTAAGGCATCTTTGCTGTCACGAGCAAAGCCATGAGCGATTTCGTAGTCAGTAAATAGGTTGCTGTATAGGGCGTATACGAGTGCTGCAGAACAGAATGCACCTAATAACTGCGAGATGATGTAAGGGATGACTTTCGCTTTATCAAAACCATGGAATGCCGCGAGGGCGATGGTTACTGCTGGGTTAATGTGCGCTCCTGACACACCGGCAGTACAATAAATAGCAATGGCGACGCCGAAGCCCCACATGATACTAATTTCCCATTGTCCAAATGTCGCTCCGGTTAATACCAAAGCAGCCACGCAGCCAACGCCAAAAAAGATCAGTAGTCCGGTACCGATAAACTCGGCCAAGCATTCACCTAGTAGGGTAGGTTGTTTGTTCGTTGTCATTTTTAAAGTCCTTTGTCGTTTGTGCTTATCTAGCACGGTGATATTGTGCATATTTAAGCGAGTTCGAAAATAAACGAACATTAAAAGTGAGCGTTTGAGCATAAAATTGTTAATCAACTCCACGGTAATTGTTAAATAACGCAGCTTTTAGAACAAAAGTGAAACTGATATGACCGTAATTGCTCGAAGAGGAAATTAGAAGTGGCTAAATTAACGCTGAATCACGCATATCTCAACTGGTAAGATGAGTCTGCAGGCGGGAAGTGTGAAGGTGGTGCGGAATTGGTGAATAGTTATCCAGAGAAACTAGAAACAAAAAAGGCTGGCACTTTCATGCCAGCCTTAGGTTTCTTCGTTTTTGCTTAGTTGTTGCTGTGAAGCTCAGAGTTCAGTTCAACAGCGGTTTTGTTTGCTAGACATTCGATTTGACCCGTCACTGAGTTGCGACGGAATAGTAGGTCAGAAACACCAGCAAGGTCGCGAGCCTTAACCACTTCAACTTCTTTGCCTTCAGCAATCATACGAACTTTAGAACCTGCTGTTACGTACAGACCAGACTCAACCGTACAGCGATCACCTAGAGGGAAGCCAAGACCTGCGTTAGCGCCTAGCAGCGAGTTTTCACCGATAGAAACAACAACTGTACCACCACCAGATAGCGTGCCCATGATAGAAGCGCCACCGCCGATGTCTGAACCGTTACCAACAACAACACCAGCAGAGATACGACCTTCAACCATGCTTACGCCAGTTGTACCTGCGTTGAAGTTGATGAAGCCTTCATGCATAACTGTCGTGCCTTCACCGACGTGCGCACCAAGACGAACGCGAGAAGTGTCAGCGATACGAACGCCTGCTGGCACAACGTAATCAACCATTTTAGGGAACTTGTCTACACAATCTACCGACAGTGCGCGACCCGCTAGACGTGCTTCGATTTGACGCTCAGCAAGTTCTGGTAGATCGATAGGGCCTTCGTTAGTCCATGCAATGTTGTGCAGTAGACCGAAGATACCATCAAGAACAGTACCGTGTGGCTGAACTAGACGGTTAGAGATAAGTTGTAGCTTAAGGAAACCTTCAGCAACCGATGCTGGCTTTTCATCTGTAGCAAGTACAACAAGTACTAGCGGTTGTGAAGATTGCGCTGCTTTTGCTGCGAAAGATGCGTTGGCTGCATCGCCGTTTGCTTCAAATGCCGTTGCTAGATCTGCACTTTGCGCTGCTGAGATCTCGATAGCTTGGTTGCCTTGCTCGTAACCGGCAACTTTCGCTACTGCTTCAACAAGCGCGTCAGCTGGGTTTAGAACTGGGTTAGGGAAAAATGCTTCAATGATTTTTCCGTCACGGTTTTTCGTTGCCGTACCAAAGGCTAGGGAAAAGTAAGCCATGTTGAATCTCCATGTATTGAATTTGTTGTGAGAGCGTCTGTGCTCTTTCAAATTAAGTTAGAGTCATCATAAAGAGAGGCGATTCGACTTTAAAGAGCAGATCTAGATAAAGTCTGTAAGCCGATATTTTTTGTCTCTTTAGAGATATGTTTGTCTGTTAAGAAATGTCGGGGTTTCTTGAGTTAGTGTTTGTTAAAACCCTAACAACATCAGATGAATAGGGCTTTGTAAGCTTGCTCTATCCCTTCGATGAGCATTTGCATTCCTATCACCGCAAGAATTAATCCCATCATTCGAGTAATCACGTTTAAGGCGCTTGGTCCTACGGCTTTTACGAAGCGTTCACCGAAAACAAAGAGAACGTAGGTCAGTGCGCACAATAGGCCAAAAGCAATAATAGTGATGATGGTTTCATACACTCCACCAGTTGTTGCAAAGTTCATTGCGGTCGCGATGGTGCCTGGGCCTGCTAAGATTGGCATTGCTAACGGCGAGACTGCAATACTCAAAGCGGCATCTTTTTGCGCGTCTGAGCTGACCTTCTCTTTAGTCGTACTGTGTGTGGAGTCCCCTTGCAACATGTGGAAGCCAATTAGAAATACCAGTATTCCACCGGTGATGCGCAGTGCGTAAAGGGTGATGCCAAAGAGATCGAAAATGACTTTCCCTGAAATGGCAAACGTCGACACAATTAAGAATGCGATCAATACCGAGCGAAAGGCCACCGACTTTAACGTCTCTCGGTCATTGCCATTGGTTAGGCTAAGAAAGATAGGTGTATTCGCGACAGGATTCATGATCGCAAAAAAGCCCATAAAGACTGTTATGGTATGAATGATCAGCTCTTTCATATTATTCCTTTAATAAAGATGGCATATGCAACATTGCTTTTAGCGCTGCTTAGATACTAAATCAAGACTGGGTGAAAAACAGCCTATTTATCAGTGTGATTACATTGTCCGTTCGAAGTATGAACTTCTAGAGGCAGAGAAGTGAATCTAGGCTGAATGCGGTTTTGATGTACACAAAAAAGAAAACCCAAAGCAGTGCTTTGGGTTTCGATTAAGACTTTACTTAGAACTGATTGGCGTTTGCGCTTTTCGCGCTTAGTGCTTTTTAGCTTTATATCTACCAACCGTCATACCCGTTGAGCGTGGGTATGGTAAGCAAGTTATTACTTGCTTAGGTCTTCTGCGTGTTCAGATAGGAACGCTGCAACACCTTTTGGAGATGCGTCCATACCTGCTTTACCTTCTTCCCATTGTGCAGGACATACTTCGCCGTGCTTCTGGTGGAAGTTAAGAGCGTCAACCATACGTAGCATTTCGTCGATGTTACGGCCTAGTGGTAGGTCGTTAACAACTTGGTGACGTACTAGACCGTCTTCGTCGATTAGGAAAGAACCACGGAAGGCAACGCCTGCTTCTGGGTGCTCAACGTCGTAAGCTTTACAGATTTCGTGCTTAACGTCAGCAACTAGTGGGTACTTAACTTGACCGATACCGCCATCTTCGATAGCAGTGTTACGCCATGCGTTGTGAGAGAACTGAGAATCGATAGAAACACCGATTACTTCAACACCTTTAGCTTGGAAATCAGCTAGACGGTTGTCGAAAGCGATTAGCTCAGATGGGCAAACGAAAGTGAAATCTAGTGGGTAGAAGAAAACAACCGCTTTCTTACCTTTAGTGAACTCTGCAAAGTTGAAGTTATCAACGATTTCACCGTTACCTAGAACAGCTGCAGCAGTAAAATCTGGGGCTTGACGACCTACTAGTACCATTTTTTTGCTCCTAAAATATATGGTTAGTTCCAAACCAAGATAAGTGTTTTTGGTTTGGTCCGTGTTTGTACGGGACAAACTATAGTACACATTGTAGTATGTAAAAAAGCGAATTAAATAGATTAAGTTAATCGAAAAAAGCGATAAATTGGTTTTTATTAACTTGGTCAATATCCAGTCAAAAGTTATAGATAAATCTATGAATAAGTGGCCCAGCCTCAAACAGTTACACTACCTCATTACCTTACATGAAACTCGTCATTTCAGTGATGCCGCAGAGAAGTGTTTTGTCAGCCAATCTACCTTAAGTAAAGGTATCCAAAACCTTGAAGAGCTGATTGGTTGTCCTTTATATGAAAAGAAAGATAAGAAAAGTCCGCTAGTCTTTACCCTGGCGGGGGAGCAAGTGGTTCAGCAGGGCCGTGAGCTATTAGCCAAAGGGCAAGATCTGGTCGAACTTGGCCGTTTGTGTCAGGGGGACGAAATGGAAGGGCAATTACGCGTTGGTTGTATCCCTACCATTGCTCCTTTTTTGCTTTGTGATTTAGTTCAGGAGGTAAACCGCCGTTTCCCACAACTGAACTTACTATTAAGAGAAGACACTACAACCAATTTGCTTGATGCACTGCGTCATGGTGAGCTGGATGTGTTGATCCTCGCTTTACCAGTGGACATTTTAGGTATGGATAGCCGAATCGTTGGCAATGACCCGTTCCGGATGATCATTAGTCAAAATCAGGCAGACGCGATTCAAACTCCGATCAAGTATGCTGATTTACCCAACGAATTCGTTTTTCTGTTAGAAAAAGAGCACTGTTTAACAGAACACGCGGTGTCTGCTTGTCAATTGACAGATAAAGAGAAGATTAACCCGTTCTCTGCCACCAGTTTACATACCTTAGTGCAGATGGTCGCTAATGGTATGGGAACTACCTTTATTCCCCAAATGGCGATTGATCATGGCTTGATTGATAATCAGAATCTGGTTGTTGTCGATGCTCCCGGACAACAGGCTCACCGCCATATAGGTCTGGTTTGGCGACCTAGTTCGTCGCGTGTAAACACTTTTAATCAATTAGCGGATGTAGTGTCAGAGCTACTTTAGCGATAAGTATTAGTCGAAGAAATCGATTTCGCCTTAAAAAGCACACTAGTTTTAGTGTGCTTTTTAGCATTTTATCCTGTTGGTAAACTTTATCTTGTAAAATTTTACAAGTAAATTTTGATGAAGCTTTCATTAAATTGTGAAATTTCACAGTGTGAATTTTACAACTCCTAATTTTTTGACTGTTTGATAATCCGATTGCATATCTCGTCTACCCCCAATGACATAAGGGATTAACCCTTCCTGCTTAAAATTAAACGCGCGTTTGAAACGTTTTTACAGTGCCAATTTCACTGTAATTTAATTACGTAACTACTTACGTTTTTAGGGTGAAAAGTACGCCTTTTAGTGGTGCGGAATAAAACTTCGAATTTAACGTTTTGTTTACTTTAGGACTTTTACTCTACTCATGTTTGGTATAGCTTAAATGCAGGCCTAGTAAGACTTATGTCTAGATTGAAAAGAGTGTTTTGCTCAGTCAATCTAACAGCCAACAAAACAAGAAACCTCATCAGGGAATGGTCATTTAGGAAGTTTGATTGTTGTTTGATAGTTACAAATGTAAGCAAGAGAGATTGTTGAACCAATCGAATTGATACAGAGGTGGAGTTGGACAGTGGCAATCACTTACGAGCTCATCAGAAGCGTTCGAAGTGCCAGATAAGTTCAACCAGCCAACTAACGGTTTCATATACAGCAGGATATTTGAGGAAGAAATTATGCTTGCCAACACACCAGAAAGAGATAAAACAACAGTAGAAGCCCAAGAAACCCTACTTAAAGAAGGCATGCTTGATGTCACTGGTACCCTTTCACCAGAGCATCAGGCGATTTTCCCTGTTGAAGCCCAAACCTTCTTATCTCTGCTGTGTGCAAAGTTCGCTGGTCGAGTTGATGAACTGCTCGCTGCTCGTGAGGAGAAGCAGGCGCGCATTGACGCAGGTGAACTGCCGGATTTCCTAGAAGATACGCAAGATATCAGAGAAGGAAGCTGGAAAATTCAAGGGATCCCTAAAGATCTTCAGGACCGTCGCGTTGAAATCACAGGTCCAACAGACCGCAAAATGGTGATAAATGCACTGAACGCTAATGTAAAAGTGTTTATGGCAGATTTTGAAGACTCTTTAGCTCCAGCTTGGGACAAGGTACTTGACGGCCAGATTAACTTGCGTGATGCAGTAAATGGCGACATTAGCTATGACAACCCGGTTAATGGCAAGCACTACCAACTGGAAGAAGATCCTGCGGTTCTAATCTGTCGTGTACGTGGACTACATCTAAAAGAAAAGCACGTTACCTTTAACGGTCAGGTTATCCCTGGGGCCCTGTTTGACTTTGCGCTTTACTTTTACAACAACTACTCAAACTTGTTGCGAAAAGGCAGCGGCCCTTATTTTTACATTCCTAAGCTTCAGTCTCATACCGAAGCTAAATGGTGGAGTGAAGTATTCCACTTTACCGAAGATTACTTTGGTCTCGACACCGGAACCATCAAGGCAACAGTACTGATTGAAACATTGCCAGCAGTGTTTGAAATGGACGAAATCCTATTCTCACTCAAAGAACACATTGTTGGCCTTAACTGTGGCCGTTGGGATTACATCTTTAGCTACATCAAAACACTGAGAAAACACCCTGACCGAGTGCTGCCGGACCGTCAGGTAGTGACAATGGACAAGCCGTTCCTGAACGCGTACTCCCGTTTACTTGTCCGTACTTGTCACAAACGTGGTGCTTTCGCTATGGGAGGTATGGCCGCCTTCATCCCAGCGAAAGACCCACAAACCAATCAGCAAGTGCTGGACAAGGTATACAACGACAAATCTTTGGAAGCGAACAACGGCCACGATGGCACTTGGGTAGCGCACCCTGGACTGGCAGACACGGCATTAGCGGTATTTGATCAGGCTCTAGGGCCACACAGCAACCAGGTACATGTGTCGCGTAACCAGGATGCACCAGTAACCGCTGAAGATCTATTGGCTCCTTGCGATGGTGACATCACAGAGCAGGGCATGCGCCATAACATTCGTGTCGCGCTGCAGTACATCGAGGCATGGATTTCAGGCAATGGTTGTGTGCCTATCTACGGCATGATGGAAGATGCCGCGACAGCAGAAATCTCGCGAGCTTCTATTTGGCAATGGATTCAGCATGGTAAAGCTCTGGATAACGGCCAGACCGTCACAAATGAGCTGTTCAAACAGTATCTGAGTGAAGAGATCGAAGTCGTTAAACAAGAAGTGGGTGAGGATCGTTACCAGACAGGTCGCTTCGAAGAGGCCGCTGACTTGATGACTGAGCTTACTACCAGTGACCAACTAACCAATTTCTTAACCATTCCAGGTTACGACTACCTGGATTAGAAACTAACTCCACAACAATAACGTGAATGTTCTAAGGCAGAGATGGATGTACTGCCAAAGAAAAAGGAAAACACAGCGCCCGTTAATACAACATAAGAAGCGCTCATCAATAGAGGGATAGACCGATGACTAACTTAACTCGCCGCCAACAAATTGAAGCTCTAGAAAAAGATTGGGCAACCAATCCTCGCTGGAAAAACGTAAAACGTCCTTACTCTGCGGAAGAGGTTGTTGAACTACGTGGCTCAATGGTACCTGCAAATACCATCGCTCAGCGTGGTGCTGACAAACTATGGTCACTAGTAAACGGTGACGCTAAGAAAGGTTACGTAAACTGTCTGGGCGCACTAACTGGCGGTCAAGCGGTACAGCAAGCGAAAGCGGGTATCGAAGCGATTTACCTTTCAGGCTGGCAGGTTGCAGCAGATAACAACACTGCATCAACTATGTACCCAGACCAATCTCTATACCCGGTAGATTCTGTACCGTCAGTAGTTAAGCGTATTAACAACTCATTCCGTCGCGCTGACCAAATCCAGTGGTCAAACGGTAAATCACCAGCAGACGAAGGTGGTATCGATTACTTCCTACCAATCGTAGCTGATGCTGAAGCTGGTTTTGGTGGCGTACTGAACGCTTACGAACTAATGAAGTCTATGATTGACGCTGGTGCTGCTGGTGTTCACTTCGAAGACCAATTAGCTTCAGTTAAGAAGTGTGGTCACATGGGCGGTAAAGTTCTTGTACCTACTCAAGAAGCGGTTCAAAAACTGGTTGCAGCTCGTCTGGCGGCAGACGTTTCTGGTACGACAACACTTGTTATCGCTCGTACAGATGCGAACGCAGCTGACCTACTAACGTCTGACTGTGATGCATACGATAAAGACTTCATCGTTGGTGAGCGTACTCAGGAAGGCTTCTACCGCGTACGTGCTGGTATCGACCAGGCAATCGCGCGTGGCCTTGCTTACGCACCATACGCAGACCTAATCTGGTGTGAAACTGCAACACCATGTCTGGAAGAAGCGCGTAAGTTTGCTGAAGCAATTCACGCTGAGTACCCAGATCAGCTACTGGCTTACAACTGTTCTCCATCGTTCAACTGGGAGAAGAACCTGGACGCAGAAACAATTGCTAAGTTCCAGCAAGAGCTTTCTGACATGGGTTACAAGTACCAGTTCATCACGTTGGCTGGTATCCACAACATGTGGTTCAACATGTTCGAACTTGCGCACGACTACGCACAAGGCGAAGGCATGCGTCACTATGTTGAAAAAGTTCAGCGTCCTGAGTTCCAAGCTGCTGAGAAAGGCTACACGTTCGTTGCTCACCAGCAAGAAGTGGGTACTGGTTACTTCGATAAGATGACCAACACAATTCAAGGTGGTAATTCTTCTGTAACAGCACTTACAGGTTCAACAGAAGAAGACCAATTTTAATCCCTTAGCCATTAATACCCTGCCTGGCGAGTCAAAAATGCAGGCTTTGATTCGCTAGCCTTTGGGTATAGATATTCTGTTTAGGCATAAACTTTGACATGCTTTTGAGCGGTGCAGACCGCTCTTTTTTTTGCCTGTAATTTCTACACCCCTAGTTTCAAGTACCCTTTTTCACTCCCTGTATAGCGGCGCTGTACAAGTCAGTTTCAGCTTGTGGATGCGGTGTTTTTCAACGGCAGATAGATAGGTGTAGCCTGCTCAGAGTGAGCGGTAAGCCAAAGAGGATGTGGCATCGGTGCCCACTCTCAGAGAGTAAGCACCGGAAAGTGTTGAGCATTAAGGGCGATTAATCGATCTCTTCTGGCTCTGCTTCTTCTTGTAACTCGAGCAAATTAATCGCGATTGAAACAAAGTCGCTGTCGGTGATGATCCCCACCAGTTGACCCTTTTCTACCACAGGTAAACAGCCCACTTTATGCTTTTGCATATAGATAGCGCTCTCTTTTAAGCCTGCTTGTGGCGCTGCGGTCATGACGCCGGTTTTCATCACTTCGTAAAGTGGCGTATTGAGAGTGAAGGACTGGTTTTGTGGAATTTGTTGTAGACTCGATTCTTGCGCGGCTAAGACATCACGTTGTGATACTACTCCGAGTAATTTTCTGTCTGCATCGATGATGGGTATATGGCGGATGTCGAGTGCTTCCATCATGCTTTTAGCATCAGCAAGATTATGTGAGCGAAGAAGCGTATGGGGACTACGCGTCATCATGTCTTCTACTTTAATCATGACTGCCTCCTGAAGTTATACTTTACCCTTTAAATATAGTGATTTTCTTGCACGGAGTATGAGAGCTACTCGCGTTTTATTATCATAACCCTGCTTTTTTTGTGGTAAATCAATTGTTGATTAATTCAGCCTTGAAATGCCAGTGACAGATGCTGTTATTGCTTAAATGATTACAATAATTCACATCTCTTTTCTTGATATTGCTCTCATGCAGAATATACTAGTCGGCTGCGAAAAACTCGTCGTCTGTTTGTGACAGAATCAGTTCGACTCACATTAAGAAACCACGACAAAAGATTAGTAACATGCAAGTATCAGATTTCCATTTTGACTTACCGGATGAGCTTATTGCTCGTTATCCTCAGCCAGAACGCACTGCGAGCCGTTTACTACAGATGGACGGTAATACGGGTGAGCTTGTTGATGGCACATTTACCGATGTGTTGGAGCAAGTACAACCGGGTGATTTAGTGGTGTTCAACAACACTCGCGTGATCCCTGCGCGTATGTTTGGTCGTAAAGAGTCGGGCGGTAAGTTAGAAGTTTTGGTCGAGCGCGTTGTTGACGAGAAGAGCATTCTGGCTCACGTTCGTTGCTCAAAATCACCAAAGCCAGGCAGTACGATTTTTGTCGGTGAGAATGATGAGTTTTCTGCAGAAATGGTGGCACGCCATGATGCGTTGTTTGAACTGAAGTTCAACTCAGAGCAGAACGTGTTGGCGGTACTGGAAGAGATTGGTCATATGCCGCTTCCTCCCTATATCGACCGCCCGGATGAAGATTCAGATAAAGAGCGTTACCAGACGGTTTATAACCAAAAGCCGGGTGCGGTAGCGGCACCGACTGCCGGTTTGCATTTTGACGAACCTCTACTGGAAAAGATTAAAGCGAAAGGTGCTGAGTTTGCTTACGTTACTCTGCACGTTGGCGCAGGTACCTTCCAGCCAGTGAAAGTGGATGATATTCATGATCACCACATGCATGCAGAATACGTTGAAGTACCGCAAGAAGTGGTTGATGCGATTAATGCAGCTAAAGCTCGTGGTGGCCGTATTATTGCCGTTGGTACCACATCCGTTCGCTCATTAGAGAGTGCAGCACAAGATGCGCTGAAGAAGGGCACTGAAATGGTTCCTTTCTTTGGTGATACAGAGATCTTCATCTACCCAGGTTACCAATATCAGTTAGTAGACTGTTTGATTACTAACTTTCACCTGCCAGAGTCAACACTGATCATGCTGGTTAGTGCGTTTGCAGGTTATGAAAATACGATGAACGCGTATAAGCACGCTGTAGAGAACAAGTACCGCTTCTTCTCGTATGGCGATTCGATGTTCATAAAAAAGAAACTAGCTACGAGTTCCTAGTCGCTAGAAACTGAAATCTAGAGACTAGAGACTAGAGACTTAAACAATTTACGAGTGCTAGCAGTAAGCTAGGAAGCAGAGTAATCGGTTATTCTGCATCTCGCATGGAAGGCGACCGCTCCTCATAGAGCTTAAAGCTCTGAACTTAATGTCAGACTGTTTCTCTGACAACCGGAGGCTTCGTGAAGTTAAAATTCGATCTTAAGAAAAAAGACGGTGTTGCGCGTCGTGGTCAACTGACCTTTGAACGTGGCACAGTTCAAACACCAGCATTCATGCCTGTAGGTACTTACGGTACTGTTAAAGGTATGACGCCGGAAGAAGTAAAAGGCACTGGTGCTGAAATTCTGTTAGGTAACACATTCCACCTATGGCTACGTCCTGGTCAGGAAGTGATGAAAATGCACGGTGACCTGCACGATTTTATGAACTGGCAAGGTCCTATCCTTACTGATTCAGGCGGTTTTCAGGTATTCAGCCTGGGTAAGATGCGTACAATCACTGAACAAGGTGTTCACTTCCGTAACCCGGTAAACGGTGACAAGATCTTCATGGACGCTGAAAAGTCGATGGAAATCCAAAAAGACCTGGGTTCTGACATCGTAATGATTTTCGACGAGTGTACGCCATACCCAGCGACACATGACGAAGCGAAAAAGTCGATGGAAATGTCGTTACGCTGGGCACAACGTTCACGTGATCACTTCGATAAACTAGAAAACCCGAACAACCTGTTTGGTATCGTTCAGGGCGGTGTTTACGAAGACCTACGTGATGTGTCGGTTAAAGGCCTGACTGAAATCGGTTTTGATGGTTATGCAGTAGGTGGTCTGGCAGTAGGTGAACCTAAAGAAGACATGCACCGCATCCTTGAGCACACATGTCCTCAACTACCAGAAGACAAGCCTCGTTACCTAATGGGTGTAGGCAAACCTGAAGACTTAGTTGAAGGTGTTCGTCGTGGTATCGATATGTTTGACTGTGTAATGCCAACGCGTAACGCCCGTAACGGTCACCTATTTGTGACTGGCGGTGTGATCAAGATCCGTAATGCGAAACACAAAACAGATACAACTGCGCTAGATCCGCACTGTGACTGTTACACTTGTCAGAACTACTCTAAGTCGTACCTTCACCACCTAGAGCGTTGTAACGAAATTCTGGGTGCGCGTCTAAACACGATTCACAACCTTCGTTACTATCAGCGTCTGATGGAAAGCATCCGTAACGCGATTGATGAAGATCGTTTTGATGAGTTCGTGAAAGAGTTCTATGAGCGTCGTGGCCGTGAAGTTCCGCCACTGGCGAAAGAGCAGTAAAGACAGATTTAAAGAATTAAAGCCTTTGGCATTATGCCAGAGGCTTTTGCTAATAAAGTAGGCAGACGCAAGCTATTTTTGAGAGAGCGATCTCTATTAGTCACTTCCAGACTTGAAACTAAATTGCGAAAGCCCAACTTGGATACCAATAAAAAGTAATAGAGGACTATTTTAATGTTTATTAATCAAGCTCACGCAGCAGCTGAAGGTGCACCAGCAGGTGGCGGTTTCGAAATGCTAATCATGCTAGGCATGTTCGCGGTGATCTTCTACTTCATGATCTACCGTCCACAAGCTAAGCGTGTAAAAGAGCACAAGAACCTAATGGCGTCTATGGGTAAAGGTGATGAAGTTCTGACAAGCGGTGGCCTAGTAGGTAAGATCACTAAGATCGCTGAAGACAACGACTACATCTCTATCGAGCTAAACACGAATAACGAAGTTGTTATCAAGAAAGACTTCGTTACAGCAGTGCTACCAAAAGGTACGCTGAAATCTCTATAAAACAGCTTAAGGATCCTCGCTGTGCTTAACCGCTATCCGTTGTGGAAGTACTTGATGGTGGTGTTTACCATCGCTATCGCAGCATTGTATGCACTTCCGAATATCTACGGTGAAGATCCGGCAATTCAAGTTACAGGGGCGCGTGGCGCCTCTGTAGATATGTCGACGCTGGATTCTGTCACTCAAGCTCTTGATAAACAGGGCTTATCTCATAAATCCATTGCTCTAGAAAATGGATCCATTCTTGTTCGCTTCAATGACACTGATACTCAGATTAGTGCTCGTGATGTAATCAGCGAAGCGATGGGTAACGATAAAATTGTTGCTCTTAACCTTGCTCCTGCTACTCCAGACTGGCTTGAATCTATTGGCGCAGCGCCGATGAAGCTAGGCCTTGACCTACGTGGTGGTGTTCACTTCTTAATGGAAGTGGATATGGACGCTGCGATGGAAAAACTGGTTGGACAGCAAGAAGAAGCGTTCCGTAGTGAACTTCGTGAAGAGAAAATCCGCTACCGCGCGATTCGCCCTTCAGGCAAAGATGCCGTTGAAGTTTTACTGCGTAATGAAGAACAACTTGCCGAAGCTCAGCGCGTTCTTGAGCAAAACCACCCTGATATGATCTTTGTTGATTCCGCATCAGATGGTCGTTTTTCTCTAATTGCTACCTTTACTGAGCAACGTCTTACAGAAATTCGCAACTACGCTGTTGAACAGAACATTACGATTCTGCGTAACCGTGTTAACGAACTGGGTGTTGCAGAACCCCTAGTTCAACGTCAGGGCGCAAGCCGTATTGTTGTTGAGCTACCAGGTGTTCAGGATACTGCTCGTGCGAAAGAAATCCTTGGTGCGACAGCAACACTTGAGTTCCGTGAAGTGGATTCAAAAGCTGATCTTGCCGCTGCAGCAAGTGGTCGTGCACCAGCAGGTAGCGAAATCAAACAAGATCGCGATGGTCGCCCTGTTGTGCTTAAAAAGCGTGTAATCTTAGGCGGTTCTAGCATTACTGATGCAAGTTCTAGTGTTGATGAATACGGTCGCCCACAGGTTAACATCTCGCTTGATAGCGAAGGTGGTAACAAGATGGCAGCCTTCTCGCGCCAGAACATTGGTAAGCTGATGGCTACCGTGTTTGCTGAGTACAAAGACAGTGGTCGTCGTACTCCTGAAGGCAAAGTTATCCTGACTAAGCATGAAGAAGTGATCAACCAGGCGACGATTCAGTCAGCTCTTGGTCGTAACTTCCGTATTACGGGTATTGATTCAGCCGCAGAAGCTCACAACCTGGCACTACTACTTCGTGCTGGTGCTCTGATCGCGCCAATCTCAATTGTCGAAGAGCGTACTATCGGTCCTTCAATGGGTCAGCAGAACATCGACATGGGTATTCAGGCGATGATCTGGGGTATGGTGGCAGTTATGCTATTTACCCTGATGTACTACCGTAAGTTTGGTCTGATTGCCAACGTAGCGTTAATGGCGAACCTTGTGCTGATTATTGGTGTTATGTCGATGATCCCAGGTGCAACCATGACTCTGCCTGGTATCGCAGGTATCGTGCTTACCGTCGGTATGGCGGTCGATGCTAACGTACTGATCTTCGAGCGTATTCGTGAAGAGCTACGTGATGGACGCAGTCCTCAACAAGCGATTCACCAAGGTTACGCTAACGCATTCAGTACCATTGCCGATGCGAACATCACGACCTTGATTACCGCGATTATCCTGTTTGCTGTCGGTACTGGCGCAATCAAAGGCTTTGCTGTAACACTGTCTATCGGTATTTTAACTTCTATGTTTACTGCTATTGTCGGAACACGTTGTATCGTGAACCTGGCATACGGTGGTAAGCGCATCAACAAACTGTCGATCTAAGGCTGGGAATTAGTATGTTTCAGATTCTAAAAGCGGAAAATACGATCGACTTTATGCGTTGGTCAAAATTCGCATTTGTGTTCTCAATCCTGATGATTGGTGCCTCTATCTTTACTCTGTCGACCAAATGGTTGAACTGGGGTCTGGATTTCACCGGTGGTACTCTGATCGAAGTGGGCTTTGAGCAACCTGCGAACCTTGAAGATATCCGTAGCGCGCTTGATGCAAAAGGTTTTGGCGACGCAACGGTTCAGAACTTTGGTAGCGCACGTGATGTTATGGTTCGTCTGCGCCCTCGCGATGATATGGCGGGTGAAACTCTGGGTAACCAGATCATCTCGGCAATCAAGCAGGGTACAGGTGAAAACGTTGAAATGCGTCGTATCGAATTCGTTGGTCCGAACGTAGGTGATGAGCTAACAGAAGCGGGTGGTCTGGCGATCCTTGTTTCTCTTATCTGTATTCTTATCTATGTATCGGTACGTTTTGAGTGGCGTCTTGCGGCTGGTGCGGTATTGGCACTGGCTCACGACGTTATCATTACCCTTGGCGTATTCTCGATGATGCAGATCGAGGTTGACCTGACTATCGTTGCAGCCTTGCTGACGGTTGTCGGTTACTCGCTCAACGATACCATTGTTGTATTTGACCGTATCCGTGAAAACTTCCGTAAGATGCGTAAAGGTGAACCATCAGACATCATGAACAGCTCAATTACACAAACATTGAGCCGTACTTTGATTACCTCTGGTACTACCTTGTTCGTAGTTATTGCTCTGTTTACTCAGGGTGGTGCTATGATTCACGGCTTCGCAACCGCACTTCTGCTTGGTATTACGGTTGGTACTTACTCATCAATCTATGTCGCTTCGGCACTGGCTTTGAAACTGGGTATTACCAAAGAACACCTAATGCCACCTCAGGTAGAAAAAGAAGGTGCAGAGTTCGACGAGATGCCATAAGGCCATCTATAGTCATTATTAAAGCCGCTGATTATCAGCGGCTTTGTTGTTTATAAAGGAAAGTCGATGCGTGTTTTAGCTCTGTTTTACCTTGTGCTGTTCTCCAGCTCTCTGTCAGCGAATACGTTAGTGTTACCTGAGTCGTCCCGAGGGGAGCTCAGGCAGTCAATAACATCGTCATGGCAGTTGTGTGGTGAGTCACTCTGGTGTGAAGATGAACTGAAATATTATCGTGATAGTTTTATCGCACAGGCGAGTCTGGTTGAGGGAGTGCTACGTGTTGAGCTTATCAATGAATACTCGGCAGAGCGGTTAGGACAAATCCAGCTTTACCTGCGTCAGGATCGCTTTGTACTAACGCGAGCGGAGATTGAAGGTCAGGTATTTGATGTCGCTAAGGCGATAGAGCAAACGTCGATTGAGCAAGCAGATAGAGCGCTAATCCTATTCTTAAACCAATTTCCTCAAGATACGAACAGGACACTCCATTGGCAGGCTAAAGACTGGCATGCCGAACTGGTCAGCGACGGCGAGCTGATTACCCTAATGCTTAATCAATATTACTAGATTGGCAGTAAGACATTTCTCAGGAACTTGCTATGATGAAGCAAATCAGTTGTGAGGAAGCAAGTTATGCCACATTTACGTTTTCGCGCTGTCGAACCACAAACAGTGCAAACATTATCCAAATCTTTGATTGATTCACTTCAGCCTCTGATGGACTGCCCACGTGAAGACTTCACCTTCGAATATATTTACACCACCTTCTATCATGAAGGCGAAGTTAGCTCGGCTTATCCATTTGTAGAAGTGCTGTGGTTTGATCGTGGTCAGGAGACTCAGGATGCGGTCGCTACTACGATCACTGCTCAGGTACGCGGAATTATCGGTGAAGATGTCGATGTTGCCGTTATCTTTAGCGCATTAAACGCTAAAGGCTACTACGATAATGGTGAACACTACTAGTCCACTATCTAACGTTGCTCAGGGAGGAGTCGCTATGGGAACTGGCCATAATGTATCGAAGCCTTGCCTGCTGATACTATCAGCCCTGATGGCTGCTCCTGCTTCACTGGCAAGTCCATGGGAGCAAGTGACAACGCCTTCCACTCAACCTTCTCAAGCAATTGGCAGCTATGCCAACGGCTGTTTAGCTGGTGGAGCATCGCTACCTCTGCAAGGGCAGGGGTATCAGGTGCTACGTAGCCAGCGAGCCCGTTATTACGGTCATCCTGAAGCGATTCGCTTTATCGAACGTCTCGCTGCTCAGTCTCAGCAACAACTCTCAACTCACATTCTGATTGGTGACATTTCCCTGCCTCAAGGGGGGCGGTTCTCTTCGGGTCACTCTAGTCATCAAACCGGGTTAGATATTGATATCTGGTTAAGGTTGGCCGACAGGATGCTGACTAACAAGCAGTTAGCTGAGCCGCAGCCTCTGAGCGTCGTTAACCTCAAACAGTATCAGTTATTAAAAGACAATTGGGATGAGCGTCATTTCGAGTTAGTGAAATTAGCCGCTAACGATCAACAGGTAGCGCGCATCTTTGTCCATCCCGTTATTAAGCAGAAATTGTGCGTTACTGAAGGTGGCCAGCAACGTGAGTGGTTGAGAAAAGTACGTCCTTGGTGGGGGCATCATTATCACATGCACGTGCGCCTCAAATGCCCGCAAGACAGCCAGAACTGCAAACCTCAGGCAGAGCCGCCATCAGGAGACGGTTGTGGCGCTGAGCTTGCTAGCTGGAAGCCTCAGCCTAAACCGGCGGCACCTAAGGTCGCCGCAGCCAAGCCGAAAAAGAAAAAACCTAAAGTGATGCCTAGTCAGTGCCAGCAACTGCTAGAAAATATCTGATAGAAACAAAAACGCCGCTCAATAGAGCGGCGTTTTACTAACAGCTGTAGACCTAAGCCAGACCTTGAATGATGACGAATTTCTCAAGTAACTCTTCGTCAGTCTCAACGTGGTTAGGGTCGGTAATGATACATTTCGTTATCGGACATACCGACTGACACGTTGGCTTTTCATAGTGGCCTTTACATTCAGTACATAGATCAGGGTCGATCTCAAAGATAGTGTCACCCATAGTAATCGCGCCGTTAGGGCACTCAGGGTCACACATATCACAGTTAATGCACTTGTCAGTAATGAGCAATGCCATGATTACTTACCAGTTGGGTTACGGGTATCCTGACCAGCATTTAGGTTACGCATTAACAGGCCGTATTCTAGGTCCATATCTTGTGGAACAGGAATGAATACGAAGTGGCCATTTCCTTTTGCGTCTTCGATTTGCTCTGACTTACGGTTTTCCATCGCTTCAAGAGTGAAGATAACGTTACCTTTTGGCGTCATTAGCTCCAGGCTGTCACCGATAACGAACTTGTTCTTCACTTCTACTTCAGCCAGGTCACCACGACGTTTACCAGTGAATTCGCCAACAAACTGTTGAGCGTCAGATACTGAGTAGCCATAGTCGTAGTTCTGGTATGCATCGTGAGTGTGACGACGTAGGAAACCTTCCGTGTAGCCACGGTGTGCAAGGCTCTCTAGCGTGCCCATCAGGTTCTCATCAAATGGCTTGCCAGCAACAGCGTCATCGATCGCTTTACGGTAAACCTGAGCAGTACGTGCACAGTAGTAGAAAGACTTAGTACGGCCTTCGATTTTTAGTGAGTGAACACCCATCTTAGTCAGACGCTCAACGTGCTGAACTGCACGCAGGTCTTTAGAGTTCATGATGTAGGTGCCGTGCTCATCTTCGTAAGCAGCCATCTTCTCTTCAGGACGGTGAGCTTCAGAAAGCAGTACAACTTCGTCTGTTGGCTTACCACGGCCGATAGTCGTTTCTGGACGCTCGTCCTGAACCTCAACCGCTTGTGCTTCAGTTGGGTCAAACTTCTCAACGATATCGCCAGTGTCGTTCTCTTTGCCTTGCTCAACTTTGTATTCCCAACGACATGCGTTAGTACATGTACCTTGGTTAGGGTCACGTTTGTTGATGTAGCCAGAAAGCAGGCAGCGGCCTGAGTAAGCCATGCATAGAGCACCGTGAACGAATACTTCTAGTTCAGTTTCAGGACAGTGCTCGCGGATCTCTTCGATCTCTTCCAGAGAAAGCTCACGAGAAACAATCACACGCTCAACGCCGTTTGCAGCCCAGAATTTTACCGTTGCCCAGTTTACCGCGTTCGCCTGTACAGACAGGTGAATAGGCATTTCAGGGAAGGCTTCACGAACCATCATGATAAGACCTGGATCTGACATGATTAGCGCGTCAGGGCCCATTTCAACAACCGGCTTAAGGTCGCGGATGAAGGTTTTTAGCTTAGAGTTGTGTGGTTGGATGTTACATACCACGTAAAGCTTTTTGCCTTGGGCATGTGCTTCATCGATACCAATTTTCAGGTTCTCGTGGTTGAACTCGTTGTTACGTACGCGAAGGCTGTAACGAGGCTGGCCTGCGTATACCGCGTCTGCGCCGTAGGCAAATGCGTAACGCATGTTTTTAAGGCTGCCTGCTGGTGACAGTAGCTCTGGTACGAATGCTTTCTCAGTAGTCATTGTATTTTCTCTAGTCTGATCTCAAGTCAGGTTACTCCCACCTGGTGGAAGTAATGGGGCGCAAATTTTACGCCAAAACGTGACTTGTGACTAGGAAAAGGTGCAGAAAGGCAATCAAAAACGCCCTACAAGTAGGGCGTTTTATCAAATCGCTTAAGCGTTAGGGTGTGGTAAGCCACCTAAGCATTCGTAGAGGTTTGGCAGGAAAGCACTGAATTCACCGCACATTAGCGAGAAATCTGCATCAAAGCGTGCCGCCTGATCTTCACGTGGAATATCATCATTTTGATCTTTCAGCTCATCTGAGAACTTGAGACGTTTGATGCTGCCATCTTCCGCCAGAATAAATTCGAGACGCTCTTGCCACCATAGCGCCAGCTTAGTAACCACTTTGTCTGCTTCGATGTGGCTGCGGATTTCGTCGGCAGTCAGCTCTTGCTTCTTACAACGAATAACACCACCTTCTTCTAGCACAGACTTAAGTTCTGCTTCATCGAGCATTTGCATGCCAACAGGCGTGTTACCCGTTTTAACCCATTCAGTCAGCGTGGTTTCAACCGCTGTTTCCGGGATGGCAGGGACAACAGGCAGGCTGCCCATCGTTTTACGTAGCAGAGCAAGAACATCTTCTGCTTTTTTGAAGCTGCTAGCGTCGACCAGGATAAAGCCTTCTTTTGGCAGAATCACCACGTTGGTGTGGTTGCTGCGGCTAAACGCACGCGGTAGCAGATCCATGACGATATCGTCTTTAAGGTTGTCTTTCTCTTTCTTCTTCAGAGGACGACCTTCTTGTGCTTCCATGGCTTCGATCTTGGCGTTAAGTGACTCTTTGATCACTGAAGCTGGTAGCATCTTTTCTTCTTTTTTGGCGCAGATAAGAATACGGTTTTCAGATACATGCGTCATCATATCGCCATGTTTACCCATCGCAGTTACCCAGCCAAACTTCTGTTTGTCCTGACTACCACACGGAGTAAAGCGAAACTCTTGAAGTTGCTTTTCTAGTTGGTCAGCATTGAATTCGATTTCACGATTAAATCGGTAAACCAGACAGTTCTTAAACCACATACTTTTTCTCTATACCTGAATTGAGCTGCTCATCATAAAGACTTTTGATTTATTTGTCTTACAACAAACTCGCAATAGTGGAATGAAAGTTATATGAAAATTAGTTTTCAAAGGTCACAAAAGTGTCATAATTGCTAGTGATAATGCCTATGCATCAAGAGGCGGTTTCACTGCCTTACTTATTGAGAAAACTCACTAACATAAGGTTATACAGTTATGTCTAGAAGGATTCTAGTTGTTGAAGATGAAGCACCAATCCGCGAAATGCTATGCTTTGTCCTTGAACAGAAAGGTTACCAAACAGTGGAAGCAGAAGATTACGATACTGCGGTAACTAAACTTTCAGAACCCTTCCCTGATCTAGTCCTTCTTGACTGGATGCTACCAGGCGGCAGTGGTATCAACTTCATCAAACATATGAAGCGTGAAGAGTTAACACGCAATATTCCAGTAGTGATGCTGACTGCTCGTGGTGAAGAAGAAGATAAAGTTCGTGGTCTTGAGGTTGGCGCTGATGACTACATTACTAAGCCATTCTCACCGAAAGAATTAGTGGCGAGACTAAAAGCCGTCATTCGTCGTGTGACTCCTACTGCACTTGAAGATGTTATTGATGTTCAAGGTCTTAAACTAGACCCTGTTTCACATCGCGTGATGGCAAATGACGATGCGCTCGATATGGGCCCAACCGAGTTTAAGATGCTGCACTTCTTTATGACTCACCAGGAACGTGTTTATAGCCGCGAGCAACTGCTTAACAATGTGTGGGGTACCAACGTATACGTTGAAGACCGCACTGTCGACGTCCATATTCGTCGACTACGCAAAGCGCTAGAAACCGCTGGACACGATAAGTTGATCCAGACAGTACGTGGTGCTGGTTATCGCTTCTCAACCAAAGCGTAAGTTTCAATACCAATGGAGATGTAGGTGGTAGAACGGTTAACTTGGAAAAAACTCGCTTGGCAGTTGGTTTTCCTTTACACCCCTTGGGTGATTGTCGGCTGGATTTTCGGTTACATGCCGTGGTTGCTTTTAGCAGCCACGGTTTTGCAGCTTGTATGGCATTTAAATAATCAAATGCGATTATCGGCTTGGCTATGGGACGAAAAGCGTCTTACACCGCCATCCGGCACGGGCAATTGGGAGTCTTTGTTCAACGGTATCTATCGCTTGCAGCAGCGCCAGCGCAAAAAGCGTAAAGAGTTGACCAACCTGATTCGTCGCTTCCGCAATGGTGCAGAATCCTTACCGGATGCGGTAGTGGTTTTCCGCAGTGAAGGCAATATCGTTTGGTGTAACAAGTTAGCGCAGCATCTTTTGGGTTTTCGTTGGCCTGATGACTCGGGTCAGCCGATTTCTAACCTGGTTCGTACTCCGGACTTTATCCATTACCTCAACAAGCAAGACTTCTCTGAACCATTAGAAATGCGTTCACCACTCAATGTCGACCGCATGATTGAATTGCGTATCGTACCTTACATGGAAGGTGAGCATCTGATGGTGGTTCGTGACATTACTCAGCTCCAACAGCTAGAGGGGATGCGTCGCAACTTCTTTGCTAACGTTTCTCATGAGCTGCGTACTCCAATGACGGTTCTGCAAGGTTATCTGGAGATGACTGAAGACCCAGATGTTGTCGCAGGACCAATGTGGAACAAAGCTCATGGGGTGATGACCGAGCAATTAAGCCGCATGAACACCCTGGTTAATCAGCTTCTGACTCTGTCTAAGATTGAAGCCTCTTCGACACTGGAGCTGGAAGATATCGTTAATGTTCCGGCTATGCTCGAAGTGCTTGAGAAGGAAGCCGCTAGCCTGAGTGGTGATCTTGAACACAAGCTGACTTTTGAAGTGGATAATGACTTATGTGTCTTGGGTGATGATGACCAACTGCGCAGTGCTATTTCCAACCTGGTTTACAACGCGGTGAAATACACGCCGGCAGGTGCCGATATTCATGTCCGTTGGTACAAAACGGCTCAGGGTGCTCACTTAGAAGTTAAGGACAGTGGTGATGGTATCGAGCCTCAACACTTGCACCGATTAACAGAGCGATTCTATCGGGTCGATAAGGCTCGTTCTCGTGATACTGGTGGTAGTGGACTTGGCCTTGCTATCGTTAAACATGCATTGAGTCACCACGATTCTCACCTGGAAATCAGCAGTGAGGTAGGGGTAGGCAGTACGTTTGCCTTTACATTACCCGCGCGTCTGGTGGTGAATCGATGAAAAAACTAATCGTGGTTGCGCTGCTGTCACTCGTCAGCTCAGCACCAAGTTTCGCCAAACCTGTAATGCTACCTGACTATGATAAGGTGGCAGGCATCACTGGTGAGCTGACCACGGTTGGTTCTGATACCTTAGCTGGAATGACGACGTCATGGGTTGAGGAGTTTAAGCTACTTTACCCGAGCGTTAATGGTCAGGTTCAGGCTTCGGGGTCATCTACTGCGCCGCCGGCTTTAACAGAGCGAATAGCTCAGTTTGGTCCTATGAGCCGCCCAATGCTTAATCGGGAGATTGAAGCATTTGAGCGCGAACATGGCTATAAACCAACCGAATTGAGAGTCGCAATAGATGCGATTGGTATCTTCGTTCACCGTGATAATCCGATTGAAGGTCTTAACTTTAGCCAGCTAGATAGTATTTTTTCCGCGACCCTCCGTTGTGGTGCGACTGAATCAATCTCAACCTGGGCACAGTTAGGCCTAGACTATCAGTGGGGTAAGCGGGGAATGCAGCTATTTGGCCGAAATTCAGTGTCCGGCACTTATGGTTACTTTAAGAAAAATGCTCTGTGTGGTGGTGATTTTAAGAATAGCGTCAACGAGCAACCGGGTTCAGCATCTGTTGTCCAGTCTGTAGGCTCGGCAATTAACACCATTGGTTATTCTGGAGTGGGTTATAAGGTTTCTCAAGTTAAGCTGCTACCAATCGCCAAATCGGGTGACGACTATATTGAGGCAAGCCAGCAGAATATCTTGTCGGGTAAGTACCCGCTCTCACGCTACCTCTACGTTTATGTTAATAAGCACCCATTCAAACCATTGAGCCCTATCGAGAGAGAGTTCGTTCGGTTCATCTTCTCGCAACAGGGACAGGAGCTGGTTGAGAAAGAGGGATATGTTCCTATCTCGCCACAGATAGCAGAGCAGGAACTCGAAAAAGTTGGAATTGTCGCGGATTAAGCTGCGCGATCAATTAGAAGACTAACTCCCAACCCGCACTACTCCAGTACTCTTGTTCAGAGAAGAGATCGGCATGAAGCAATTTATTGTGCTCAAGCCACTGTTCATCACTGGACGAGAGTATCCAACGCTCGCCTTCAATTTGCAGAGTTAACTCTGGCAGCGGGTCATCATTGCGCTGACCGTTGAGCAGGATAGCAAGACGTAAAACCCGAATCAGGCCGACAATCTGCTTCTTCTTGAACAGAGTAAACTCTTCCATTTCATGGAGTTTGAGTGCCTTACGCTGAAAACGCACTAACATTGCTAACACACGCTGCTGCTCTTGGTTAAAGCCGGGCATATAAGTGTTACGCAGAATGTAGGCGGAATGGCGATGAAATGCTTGCAGGCTGATACTGAGTCCCACTTCATGGAGCAGGGCACTCCACTGTAGCAGGTCGAACAGTTCAGAACTTTTCTTAATACCCAGTTGTTTGTGAACCTGCTGAAGAAATTCGCTGGCACTGCCTTTGATTTTTGCTGCATGCTCAAGGTCGACCAGATGTTTGCTGGCGAGGTTTTCGGTAGTGCGCATACGAATATCGGCACGCTTGAAACTGTCTTCCATTTCAAACAGCAGACCTTCTCTCAGCGCCCCTTCTGAGAAGTGCATTTCATTGACTTTAAGGCTTTGGAAAACAGCGCTGAGTATAGCAACACCCGCAGCAAAGACAGGTTTCCGCTCGACCGTTAAACCTGAAAGATCGATTTCATCGATGGTTTGCCACTGACATAGGGTTTCAATCAGTTTTGTCAGTCGTTTGCTGGTGATGATGCCATCTTCATAGCCAAGGCCAATCAATACCTCTTTTATCGCTTTAATCGTGCCTGAAGAGCCGAACGCCACTTCCCAGCCTTTACGGCGATACTTATGACCTATCGACTCCAGTTTTTGCTCTGCGGCGAGAATCGCTTTAGCGAAGTTGCTGTTAGACAATTTGCCATTGGTGAAAAATCGCTTGGTATAGCTGACACAGCCCATCTGTTTACTGTTGATTAGCTCAGGTTCAAAACCTTTGCCGATGATCATCTCAGTACTGCCGCCACCAATATCGACCACTAACTTGGAATCTGATTCTGGTTGGGTATGTGCGACACCAAGATAGATTAGGCGAGCCTCTTCAACGCCGGGGATTATTTCGATCGGGAAAGGCAGCACATCCCGTGCTCGTTGCAAAAAGATATGGGCGTTATTGGCCTGACGCAGAGTATGAGTTGCGGCAATACGGACGTTGTCCGTTTCAAATCCCTGTAAGCGTTCTGCGAACATCGCCAGACATTCAAGACCACGCTCAATGGATGCATTATCTAAGTTTTTCTGCCCGTCTAATCCAGCGGCGAGTCGAACCCGCTGCTTATGACGGCTGACTAACTGCAGGTCTTGTTCAACAACCCGCGCAACAACCATATGGAAACTGTTGGATCCTAAATCGATCGCAGCAACATCACGTATTTCCGGATTCTGAGTCATAACTAGTGGCTTGCTCTTTACGTTTCTGAGTTCTAGTTTGCTTTTCTACCTGTTTAAGATAGTCGTAAATGGCAATCTGTGAGCGTACTTTCTTGCGGTTTCCACGCGGTACGTAGCTGTTGCTCATCTCTTTATCGATCCATCTTGCTTTTACTGTATCGGTAAAGTGGATGTTGATGATATCAATAATACGCTGTTTAAGACGTTGGTCACGGACTGGTGTCGCGACCTCTATTCGATAATCAATATTTCGTGTCATCCAGTCAGCGGATGAGATATAGACTTGCACATCGCCGCCATTATGGGTAATCAGCACTCTCGGGTGTTCAAGGAATCGATCGACGATACTGATGATCCTGATATTTTCACTGACCCCTTCAATTCCCGGAACCAGTGAACACATACCACGAATGATCATCTTAATCTCCACACCTGCTGAACTCGCTTCATAAAGCTTATTGACCAGACCTTTGTCGACTAAGTTATTCGCTTTTAGGGTGATGGCGGCTTTTTTGCCTTCCAGAGCGTTGTTAATCTCAGTATCGATCAGATGATAAAGTTGCTTACGAGAGTTTCTAGGCGACACGATAAGGTGGTTAAACCGAATTGGGCGGTACGGGTTTTCAATATAGCCAAATACGTTTCTTACTTCGTTAGTCAGCTCAGGGTCGGCAGTCAGTAGTGAAAAATCGGTATAGATGCGTGCGTTTTTTTCATGGAAATTACCAGTACCGATATGAGCGTAGCGGACGATTTCATCTTCTTCTCTACGGCTGATAAGCAGTAATTTGGAGTGAATCTTGAGGCCTGGAACACCAAAGATGACCTCGACTCCTGCTTCAGTCAGAACTCGTGACCACTCAATATTCGCCTCTTCATCGAAACGAGCTTGTAGCTCCACCACTACGGTCACGCTTTTGCCGTTATGCACTGCGTCAATTAACGAGTTCATTAAGCGTGAGTCTTTGGCTACCCGATAGATATTGATTTTGATACTGAGGACCTTGGGATCGAAAGAGGCCTGACGCACCAATTCACTGATATGCTCAAAGCTATGATAGGGGAAGTGGAGCAGTATATCTTGGGCCTTAATGGCTTCAAACTTGTTCGCGTAGCCGGCAAAATCCGCACATTCCATTGGTGGTAACGGCTTGTTTTCCAGATAGTCCCGACCAACATTAGGAAAACCGATGAAGTCTTTAAAGTTGTGGTAGCGACCACCGGGAATCAGGCTGTCATAGTTGGAAATCTGGAGCTTTTCGCACAAGAAATCCAGCATTTCGAGTGGCATTTCCCGTTCGTAAACAAAGCGAACGGGCATGGCTGTTAAGCGTTGGCTTACCCCTTCGGACATCTGCTCAAGCAGACTATGCTCAACCTCGTGGCTTAAGTCATATTCAGCATCACGGGTCATTTTCATTGCGTAGCCATTGAGGCTTTGATACTCAAAGAAACCGCTGAATAGCTCATCAAGGCAATATCTGATGATGTTATCGAGCAAAATAATGGTTTTACGTCGTTTGCCTTTTTGCTCTGGCACCATCACAAAGCGCGGCAGGTGGTCGGTGGGGATTTCAATCAGCGCGTATTGGTTGGTCTGCTCTTGTTCGAGCTCTACCGCTATGTAGGCGTATTCATCCTTAAGAAACTGTAGAACATCGATGTCATCACGAAGCATCAATGGCGTGATGTGAGGCAAGACTTGGCGACGGAAGTATTTTCGTACCCACTTCTGTTGTGTTTCGCTCAGCTGAGTTTCGTTAACCAGAAAGATCCTTCTTCGGGCCATATCACGAATTAATTCAGCGTAAAGCTCGTCAAAACGCTCATTGAGACGCAGCGCTTTGGTCTGCATTTTGGTGAGTAAGTGCTTTGAGTTGTCGTTACCGCCACGCTCTTGGTTGATCAAGATTCTGCGTTTTACATCAGCAAAACGAACTTTGTAAAACTCGTCTAAGTTATTGGAAAATATACCAAGAAATCGAATTCTCTCGATAAGGGGAACATGTTTGTCGGCCGCCTCTTGTAAGACCCGCTCATTAAAAGAAAGCCAACTTAATTCCTTTTCGATATACAGCTTTTCTGTGCTCATGATCTTACCCTATGACCTTGTGACGGACTCGAGTGAGGCAACCCCACATACTCTGGCTAGCAACTTAAGGGGTTAATATGACATTTTTATTGCAAATTTTATTGCATTGTTTTCAGTTGTTTAATGTGAACTGTAATATAATTGTCACCTAATGGAAATATTATACCCTAGGGCGAAAATAGGTAAGAGACAGGAATGACACGAGCAGAATTTTCATTGCGAGAACGTGATCGAAAACGGTTGATCAAAGATCGATTGGTTCGATTCACTGTATCTGCTGGTGGCGTTGGGGTATTGGCCGCATTAGTCCTGATCTTTGTCTATCTGGCTATGATGGTTTTACCTCTGTTTAGCGATGCCAAATTTACACCGAATGTTCGTTCGATTGAGATACAAGCAGCACAGCCGATTGCCGCTGGTGTCGATGAGTATGGCGAAAACGTGTTTGTTCTCTCTTCACAGGGCCTGCTTAACTTTTGGTCGTTAACTGAGCCGAGCCAAACCCCCGTTCTTTCTCAGCAGGTGGGTCAAGCCAGTGACCTGTTTGCTAAAACCCTGCCAGTGCTTGGTTGGTATGCGTTTGCTAGTGAACAGGGTGAAGTTACTCTGTTTAAGCCTCATTTAGATTCAGAACTGCAAAAAGGCAGTCGTAAGTTCTCTCCTCACGTAACGGAATTGTCAGCACCGGTTGATCTTCATCGCCAGGGTTATCGACTAGAAAAGTTCGCTTTTGCTAATGATGGTAACTTCACCTTAGTTGGTTGGTACGATGATAAAACGGTACAGGTTCGTTGGCAGGATGGCAGTGAGAGTAAGTCTTTTACTTTCTCATCGCGCATTCCAAGATTAGATCAGATGCTGTTAACTCCGGATGGCAATACGCTTTATCTCCGATCAGGTTCCGATCTGATTGTCGCAGTCAAAGACTCAGAGAGTTTTACAGTGCGTGAGGTTGTCGATCTTAGTCAGGGGCAGGCCGAACACTCGGTGACCAATATTGATTTATTATCAGGGGCTTACTCGCTGCTGGTGACATATCGTGATGGTTTAGTTTCTCAGTGGTTCGATGTTCTCAAAGACGGTGAGCGTTCACTCACTTATATTCGTCAGTTTCATCTGGCTTCAGAACTACAGTTTCTTCTACCGGATAGCTACCGTAAAGGTTTCTACAGTTTCTACATCAATGGTACGGTTCAGAATCACTACACGACCAGTGAAAAACTGGTGATGTTTGAGCGTGCTTATCAGCAGGCTCCGCAGTTAGCTGCGATGTCGAACAATGAAACTTATTTAGTTGCAGTGAATGAAGGCCAGTTAGATCTGGCTGTGGTTGATAATCCGTTTCCTGAAATCTCACTCTCTTCTCTGTGGCAAAAAGTCTGGTACGAAAGCTATCCTGAGCCGGAGTTCGTTTGGCAGACCACATCGGCAAGTGAAGAGTTTGAAGCGAAATTTAGTCTGGTACCAATCGCATTCGGCACATTAAAAGCTGCGGCATTTGCGATGTTGTTTGCGGTGCCTGTTGCCGTGCTTGGCGCTATCTATACCGCTTACTTTATGACCGCGAGAATGCGCCGTGTGGTTAAGCCATCAATTGAACTGATGGAAGCACTGCCGACAGTAATTATTGGTTTTCTTGCCGGTTTATGGTTTGCACCTATCGTTGAAAGTCATTTGGCTGCCGTCGTCGCATTGACACTGTTTTTGCCACTATCGACGGTCTTGATTGGCCTGCTATGGCACGCGTTACCAAAAGCGTGGACTGGAAAGTTTGCTAATGGCTGGCATGCAGCGATTCTGATGCCTGCGATGGTGATTGTCACCGCAGTGATCTTGTCGCAAAGCGGCAATATCGAGGCGTTACTGTTTGCCGGTGACGTCCGGGTTTATCTTGCTGAACACGGAATCGACTTCGATCAACGCAATGCACTGGTTGTTGGTTTTGCAATGGGTTTTGCGGTAATCCCAACCATATTTACCATCGCTGAGGACGCGATTTTCTCCGTACCTAAACATCTCTCTGATGGTTCATTAGCCTTAGGTGCAACTCCGTGGCAAACCTTGATACATGTAGTGCTGCTAACCGCCAGTCCTGGTATCTTCTCTGCGATCATGATGGGGCTTGGCCGTGCGGTGGGCGAAACCATGATTGTACTTATGGCGACAGGTAATACGCCAATTATGGACTGGAATATTTTAGAAGGCATGCGCACGCTATCGGCAACGATTGCGGTCGAGATGCCTGAGTCGGAAGTGGGGAGTTCGCACTATCGACTGCTGTTCTTAGCAGCACTGCTGTTGTTAGTCTTTACCTTTGCGGTGAACTCTTTAGCAGAGTATGTCCGTCAGCGTTTACGTGAAAAGTATCGCTCACTGTAACGGTCAATTATTTAGGAAGTGTTCAACGTGTTTAAGTGGTTAAAGTCAGGTTCTCCTTGGATATGGTTAACAGGTGGTGCAGTGAGTATCAGCCTGCTTTCCGTATTGGGATTGCTACTGCTTATTGGTTGGAAAGGCTTATCCTACTTCTGGCCAGCTCCTTTGTATCAGTGGCAGACCAAGCAAGGTGAGATTCTTGTTGGTCAGATTTATGCCACAGAATATGTCCCAGTCAGCCATCTGAGTGAAATGGACTTAGAGTTACCCCAACAGGTAATTGATAAAGGTTTGGTTAAACGTTTGAGTATCAAGGTCGCTAACCGTGACCTTTATGATGCGGATTTTGTCTCATTATTGTCGATTGATTTGAACAAACCGACTACCCCTGATAAATGGGCGGTGATCGAACGGAGCAGAGATGGTGATTTCTACGGCTACCCAGTAGGTTATATACATGCTGATGGCAAGGTATCGACTAACTTAAGCAGTGAGATCACTACCGGACTTGCTTTCGCTAAATCGCTACGTGATGAGATTGAACGTTTAATTGAGCGCGATGTTCGCGTGATTAATGCTCAGGCAGAACGACTAAGGTTAGAAAAGCGTAAACGTAGCCTGAATGGTACCCTCGATGAAGAGTTTTTGACTCTCTATCAAAAACAGAACCAAGGTTACGTGGAAGCGTTAAATGCCACCGAGCTGAAGCTCGATAACTTACGCAGTCAGTTGGCGAACCAGGGCGTCATTGTCGAAGATATGACTGGTCAGCAAGTGACTATCCCTCTCAGCCAAATGTTAGATATCTGGTATCCGAATCAGATGAATACATTTGAGAAGCTGGCTCGCTGGGCGAAGCAAGCGTGGAAGTTCTTATCCGAAGATCCGCGAGATTCGAACTCTGAGGGTGGGGTATTTCCGGCGATGTTCGGCACCGTATTATTGGTTCTTATCATGTCGGTTATCGTAATGCCGCTAGGCGTCATTGCAGCGATTTATCTTCATGAGTATGCTAAGAACAATGCATTTACTCGTTTAATTCGAGTCGCGGTGATTAACCTCGCTGGCGTACCATCGATTGTGTACGGCGTTTTCGGTCTTGGGTTCTTTGTATATACCTTAGGTGGTTCCATTGATAATCTGTTCTATCAGGAGCGCCTGCCTGCACCAACCTTTGGCACACCAGGTCTGCTATGGTCTGCGTTAACACTTGCTGTTTTGACGCTGCCTGTTGTGATTGTTGCTACTGAAGAGGGGTTAACCCGAATTCCAAACTCTGTTCGTCACGGCTCGTTAGCGTTAGGAGCCACACAATTTGAGACCATGTGGCGAATTGTTTTACCTATGGCAAGTCCAGCGATCATCACAGGGTTGATACTCGCGATAGCTAGGGCTGCAGGTGAGGTTGCGCCTCTGATGCTCGTCGGTGTGGTGAAGCTGGCATCAAGCTTACCTGTCGATAGTCAGTTCCCGTTCTTGCACTTAGACCGCAAGTTCATGCATTTAGGCTTCCATATTTATGATGTTGGCTTTCAAACCACCAATATCGAGAGCGCCAGACCTTTAGTCTATGCGACCTCATTCTTGCTGGTAACCGTTATTGTTGGTTTGAATTTAACCGCGATCAGTATTCGTAATAACTTACGCGAAAAGTATCGAACATTAGGACAAGATTAAGCATGTTTTCTGTCAATCAAACACTCGGCTACCCAACACCGTTAGATGTGAACAATTTGACCGATGAGCAAACAGCCATTGCGATTGAAGGTTTAAACTTGTTTTACCAGAACACGCAGGCGCTAAGCGATGTCTCAATGCGTATTCCCAAAGGTCAGGTGACGGCGTTTATCGGCCCGTCTGGCTGCGGAAAATCGACATTGCTGCGTTGTATCAACCGAATGAACGATTTGGTTGAAGGGTGTCGGGTACAGGGGAAGGTCAAGCTACATGGCAAGAATGTTTATGATCCGGATGTCGATGCTGCTACTTTACGTCGTCGGGTCGGGATGGTGTTTCAAAGACCTAACCCGTTTCCTAAGTCTATCTACGAGAATGTCGTCTATGGGCTGCGCCTGCAAGGGGTGAAAAATAGCCGTTCACTAGACGATGCAGTAGAACGAGCGTTACGAGCGTCAGCGTTATGGGATGAAGTGAAAGATCGCCTACACGAAAACGCATTTGGATTGTCAGGGGGTCAGCAACAGCGCCTGGTCATTGCTCGCGCGATTGCGATTGAACCGGAAGTTTTACTGCTGGATGAGCCTACATCGGCACTGGACCCTATTTCCACTCTGACGATTGAAGAGCTGATCAATGAGCTTAAAACGCAATATACTGTTGTTATTGTCACACATAACATGCAGCAAGCGGCGCGGGTGAGTGACCACACCGCATTTATTCATATGGGGAAGCTGATTGAGTATTCAGATACAGACTCTATCTTCACTTCACCATTGAAAAAACAGACCGAAGACTACATTACAGGTCGATATGGTTAATCAGTTTTATACGGAGCCCCTATGAATTTTGGACGTCACATTTCAGGTCAGTTTAATGTTGAGTTAGAGTCGATCCGAACTCATGTGTTAACCATGGGCGGCTTGGTAGAGCAGCAGCTCTCTTACGCGATGAAGGCTCTGTATAAGGATGACATCGAGCTGGCTAAACAAGTGGTTCGTGATGACCATAAAGTGAATGCTATGGAGGTCTCGATTGATGAAGCGTGCACTCGTATTATCGCTAAACGTCAGCCAACAGCGAAGGACTTACGCCTGGTAATGGCAATTATAAAGACCATTACTGATCTGGAGCGTATTGGTGATGTAGCGGCCAAAATAGCTCGTGCAGCGATAAAAAGTCCATCGTCTAAAGAGCGTCAATTCCATGTGTCATTAGAGCCATTGTGCCGACATGCGATCAGTATGCTACATCAGGTACTGGATGCCTTTGCCCGTATGGATGTGGATGCGGCGGCTGAGGTTTATAAGCTAGATGATAAGCTGGATGCGGAGTATGAAGCGGTTATTCGTCAGCTGATGACCTATATGATGGAAGATCCGAAAAACATTCCTAATATTCTTCAGGTTATGTGGTCAGCTCGTGCGATTGAGCGTGTGGGTGACCGTTGTCAGAATATCTGTGAGTACATCATCTACTTTGTTAAAGGCAAAGATGTTCGCCACTTGGGCGAACAAAGCATTGACGACGCACTGCGCTAGAAGTGAAACACAACTCCGGTTGAGAGTGTCGCAGACCAATGGGTGCCGAGTAGCGTCTTATTCTGGTCAATGTAGTGAAAATCACTGCCTAGTCGAAAGCCAACATTGTCATTTACAAACACGACCCATGCGGCTGATATTGTTGCACCTGTTGCTTCGGTATATGTTGAGTTACTTGACCAAACGTAGTCTCGCTTACCTTGGTACTCAACAATCCCCCCTTCAAGTTGCAGTGCCATCTTCATTGGGTGATCGATAAATTGATATTGGCCGCCGACGCGGTAGGTCTTGAAACGATCTTTATCGAGCAAAATCTCCGCTGAGGTATGTGAATAGCTGAGATACAAGGCATCAAGCCCTGCGACGTCGGTTAATCCTAATTGCAGTCCTCCTCCAGAGATACCCGCCCCAAGGTAAGGCCCCATTTTCAGTTCTGGTGAAATATGTAAGCCAGTTGCTCCCGCTGTAATCGGAGCCAATAGCGCGAGAGATAAAAGTTGCTTTTTCATGATAGGTACCTGAATTTAATCTCAAAGTAGCCATCCTTGGCTAAGCTCTGTTGCTTTTCTATTGGGTTAGAATTTGTAACCAAAAGTCACCGAGAACTGATCGACGAAGTGGTCGATGTTGTCCGTTTCCAAATTTATGAAGTCGGCGCGGAAGTCAGCATAGAAATGTTCACTGAATGTGCCTCGAACACCGGTACCGATAAACAGCGAGGAATCGCTCCAAGAACCTAAGTTTTCCCCAATAAGGCTGATTTCTTCTTTGAAGTTTGCCCAACCTATAACGCCATAAGGTTTGACAGAGAAACCGTCGAGCTTGAAGGTATAACCGATATCTGCATCGAGCTTAAACGTCTTACTATCGCTTTCGCCGAAAGTGCGATAAGTACTATTGGCTTTGCTGTAAGAGAGGTTGAGGCCGACAATATGGTTGAACTCATACCCGTACTCTAGTTTGATGCCATTCCCTGAGTAGTCATAAGACGGAGAATTGACCTCTTCAATTGATGTGCTGTTGAAGCCTAAACCAAGGCGGTGACCTTCATTGTTTGCAAGAACGGGGGCAGATAGAAGTGAAGCAGTTAAAAGGGTAGTGAAGGCTAGTTTCATTTTCTGAATTCTCTTGATGTTGTGTTGTCGTTTCTCTCCATCCTTGAAACTCAATCTTCCTATGTGTGTATAGTAAAGTCTGATAGTAATAAGCTCTAATTGTGATGACTTATTTTATTTATAAGCAGGGCTTATCATTACTACCAGGCGAACGTACCACCCAGACTCCAGCTATAATAGGTGTCGCTAGAGTGCGCGCGATAAGCGGTTGTTTTTATATAAGGGGACATTTTCCAGATTCGGTTTATGCCTAGGGTTAACTCGACTTCATTTGATCTGAAGTTACTGTCACTATCTCCCCATAAATCATCGTCATAACGCCGATGTGAATGGGTATAGGTTGACGCTAGATACCAGTTGTCAAAGTAGTAGCTATAACCGGTATAAACGGATTGTTTGTCACCGGCTTCGAATTCCCAGCCACTGTCATCAATAAGTTCATATTTCGCGCCAAGCTTGATGCTATAGCTTTCAAAGAACTGGGTAATTGTGAGGTCGAGTAGATTGCTCTGGGTTTTTACGCCAAATTCCCCGAGCAAAACATTGTCCCACTGGGAATACTCGTAGTAGCCTGAAATTCGAGTTAATGATTCAAACAGATGCGAATGCCCATAGCCTATAGCAAACCAGTTAGCGCTATCTGCCCCAAGGTATATGTATGAATTGTCCTTAATATCTACTGAGTATCCCAACTCGACGATGTCATCTGCATAGCTAAAGTTGAAGCCAGCAAGAGCAACACTTGGAAGTGAGCTCAGAATAAAGAACAGTGTTTTTTTCATAAAGCTTAAAAAGGCTCAGGTGTACTGAGCCTCTTCCTTAGACTTATTGAGATACGCGAGTGCGGATATTGTCTCGAATACGGTTTTGGTCGATGCTGCGCTGAGGTGTCGACATCTGCATCGGTTGAGGGTTGTTACGTAGGTGCTCTTCCAGTTTACCTTTTACGTGGTCCCAACCATGGCGCTGAATATTACGAACTAAAGCAATTGCGTAGCGGTTACCCTCATTGCCAGAAACACCTAGTCGATCAAGCATGTCCTGGCCATGCTTATATACCGCTTGATAAACATCTTGGATGCTTTCATGTCCAGTGCCTAAGTGCTCGTTGAGATGGCGTAATACCTCTGACTTTTGCTCGTCTGTCGCGTTCTTCTCGATATGCTTTAAAGCATCGACAACAATTGAGTGGGCAATAGAGACGTTGCCGTTAAATGAGAAAGCCAGCACCCCAAGTTTATGCTGTAGATTGAGTTCTGCATCACTTAACAGATAGTGACTGGCTACGTCGTAAGCCGCTTTTTCCATCTTCTCTTTGTCGTAATGAATACCAGATGCGTACTTGAGATATTCGCCGATAAGCTCATCTTGGTTGAATTGCTTAATCGCTTCTTTTTGCAGGTTTAAGATGCTGGTAATGTCGTCTTTGGCGATGTAGTCCAAGCCACTATCGACGCCGAAGTCAAAGTCTGGGGTAAAAGCAAAACGAGTACTGTTGAAGAAGAAAACTTGCTGCTTATAAATAATTCCAACGCGTCCATCGTCATGAATTCGAGCATAAGCGAGCTCACCGTCAGCATCTCTGATGATGTACTCACGGTCCATTTCGTCATACCCGATAAGTTGGTACTGATTGCCTTCAAATCGAATTACACCATCACCGTCGATTTGGATGTCACCAATCACTCCCCAATCAGGAGTGTCTCCAAAGTCAGGTTGTGGACGATCCGGAGTGTTATCAACAGGTGGTTGGGTTGGTGCCAGCCCCCAGTTAGGTGTGCCGTCAGCTTGAGGGCGCTCAGGAGAGTTGTCGACAGGAGGTTGTGAAGGTGCTGGTCCCCAATCTGGCGTTGTATCTACGCCCCAATCTGTATCAGGTGCCGGTTGAGGTCGCTCAGGAGAGTTGTCATCAACAGGAGGTAAGGAAGGAGCTAGTCCCCACTCTGGGGTGGTATCTAGTCCCCAATCAGGTGATTGGTCAACTGGCGGCGTGACTCCCCAATCCGGATCGACATCATGGTTGCCAGAGCCGCCAGAAGAACAGCCAGCTAAAGCAAATGAACCAGCGACGATTAAGGCGATAAGTGATTTTTTCATATTCCACTACCCAAAGTATTAGAAAATTCTGATAGCCGTACTAGCTATCGATGAACAGTCAATTCCGTTGCTTGTTTGGCTACAACTTTGAGGTAAAGGCAATATAAGAGTGCGCACCGCCAGAGTTAAAGCTCAATCTGAATCAGCGTCATCCTGAGCTGAGTAATTCTGCTGGTGGCTAGTATGTAGTAATAAGTGTTTTTTGATCTAATGGAGGTTGCTTATATCCTTGATAAGCAGGGGTTATGATTTAATCAGCTGTTCAAAGTGTTCAATTTGTTGATCTAATACAGCTTGAATTTCTTGGTGGAGCCACAGAACAAGCGGGTTATTGCGGTTTTTGATATGAAAATGGCTGTAAAGTGGCATCACTCGGACGGTGTCGGCGATATCGACCTCGATAGGTCTTAAGTTAGGGTATTGATGTAGTGGGAAAAGGTTAGAGTGAGGCATAAACATATCGGTATGCTGAACAACATCAATGATTGCCATCATCATCTCGGAGCGAAAACCAACTTTGGCTTCCAGTCCACGTTCCTGCATTAGCTTGGCAGCGACACTGGTGTTGTCATTCCAGCCTGGGGTAACGGGAGAGGCGATTTCATAGCCTTCAAAATCTTCTGGAGCGGCCAGAGACTTTTTAATCGGATGTCCCTGACGGACAAACACCAGCCCTCGTAGGTCTAAGAGGTGCTTTGGATAGACTTCCTTGCCGGCTGGCATACTGTAGTTAATACCGAGTAGTGTTTCTCCTTTAGCTATGTCATCAAATGTATTGTTGTTCCATGCAGTTAACTGTATTTCAGCGTTAGGTGCTTTTTCCCTTAAGCGCGGAAACAGAGTACCTGACAAACAGGCCAGAACGATCGGTGACAGAGCGATAGTGAGCTTACTATTAATCTCTGCCGGGGAGAATTCAACTGAGGTGTTTAACGCATTAGAGAGTCCATCCATATGTGGTGTGATTGAGTTGGCCAGTTCAACAGCAAAAGAGGTTGGCTCCAATCCCTTCGGCACTTTAACAAACAATTCATCATCAAAGTGGTTACGCAGTTTTTGCAGTGCCTGGCTGATGGCTGGCTGTGAGACAAACAGACGCTGGGAAGCCTTACGCATATTCAGTTCTTGCGACAGAACTAAAAATGTTCGTAACAGGTTTAAATCTAAGCTGTAAAACAGATCCTTTGCCATGCTATGCCTTAGTATTTCTCGGGAACGAAGGTTTGCTCTTCAAGTGGAGCCCGAATATAGCCTTCTTTGTTCAGTGGCGGTAGTTCGATCTCTGGATAGGAAATATCTTGATACGCTATTTGATCGAGCAGATGGCTGATACAGTTGAGGCGCGCACGTTTTTTATTATCAGAGGGGACTACCCACCATGGACATTGCTTAGTGTCTGTGTAAGCGAACATCTTATCTTTTGCTTCAGAATACTCAGCCCACCGATTACGAGACTCGAGATCCATCGGGCTGAACTTCCAACGTTTGATCGGGGTATTGATTCGCTCGATAAATCGCTTTTCCTGCTCTTCATCCGATACGGAGAACCAGTACTTGAGCAGAATAATTCCGGAACGTTGCAGCATACGTTCAAACTCGGGGCATGAGCGCAGAAATTCTTCGTATTGCTCTTCGCTACAAAAGCCCATCACCTTTTCTACCCCGGCTCGGTTATACCAACTGCGGTCAAACAGAACGATTTCACCAGCGGCAGGAAGGTGGGCGACATAGCGCTGAAAGTACCACTGAGTTTTCTCTTTTTCTGTCGGAGCTGGCAAAGCAGCAATGCGGCATATCCTTGGGTTAAGCTTCTCGGTGATTCGCTTGATCACGCCGCCTTTACCTGCGGCATCCCGACCTTCAAAGATCACCACAACTTTGAGTCCTTCCTGTTTGACCCATTGTTGCAACTTAACCAGCTCAATCTGTAACCGTTGTAGCTCTTTCTCATAGAACTTTTTACTCAGTTTGCCTTCAGCCATAACGCACTCCTTGGTTATCAAAAGGTTAGCATTATTTGCTGTGGCGTGAGAGCGATAAAACTAAGAACTGAGAGCTTTTACGACCTTTTCAATCGCGTGGCTGCTAGTGACTGGAATCAGGTAGTCGTCGATATTTTGATTGCCCATTTTTGCCTGTTGATTGAGGTTTTTCATTTTGCTCGGGCGAGTCGACTTGCCTGAAAGATGGACTTCTCTGACGTGTGTATGCTCAACGATGGACTGAACGTTATCGGCAGTCAGTCCGGCACCAGCCATAATTGATAGGCGACCATCAGCGAGCTTGACCATCTGTTTTAATACATCAATTCCTTGCTCTACGTTGGCTGCTAATCCCGAGGTAAGAATACGTTCACAGCCTAAAGAAACGACGTGTTCAATCGCCTCTTGCCAATCGACACACTGGTCAATCGCACGATGGAAGGTAATACCCAGACCGTACAGTTTAGCTCGGTCGCTAAGTTGTTGAGCGAGTGGCATATCGATATGGCCTTTATCTGTTAACACACCTAAAACTACCCCTTGCAGTCCGGCTTCAGCTGCCGCTTCGATATCTAGCAGCATAGAGTCGATGTCGTCCTGATCGTAAACAAAGTCTCCTTGTCGCGGTCGAATCATGGCATAGACCGGGATCGACGAAATCTGGCCAGCTTTTTTCATAAATCCGAAGCTTGGCGTCAGGCCGCCGAGTGCCAGCGATGAGCAGAGTTCGATTCTGGTTGCACCACCCTGGATGGCGTTATGAAGAGATTCGAGGTTATCAATACAGACTTCGATATGATATTTCATGGCAATAGCTCATTTGAGAATGTGACGTTATTTTAGCAGTGCCATAGCAAGAAATTAGGGTAAACGTCAGCGATTTTACTTCCCCAAAAAAACAAAAACCTCAGCACCAGGCTGAGGTTTATTAATCCGAATCAGTATGATTACGCTGCGTCGTCTTGCGCTTCTTCGCTATCTTCTACAGCTTCAACCTTTTTAGGTTTCTTTGGTGCAGGCTTACGTTTGGCACCCAGAGCGTAGAGTACTTCTTCTTTGTTTTGCGCCAGGAACATCGCCAAGTCTTCTTGCTTGCCGTCATCTTCTAGCAGTTCACTTTTACCCAGTAGCTCAAAAAGCTCATCAGCCATATCGAGCATCTTGTCATATGCGTCAGCTTCCGCTTTAGAGGTAAAAGTCATTTTCTCTTCTCCGTTGCGTTCTACCACGTACTTGACGATTACAGCCATGGTTGGTCCTCTAACTCAAATTATTGAAAGTATTTACTGTCTGTTTATACAGTTTTTAACCAATTAAGTCTAGGCGACAGAGGAATTCTGAGATCCAAGTGGTTAGTCTTTGCGCCATTGGTGACAGTATTCAATAAAGGCCTTCAGTAACGGACTCTGGTACTTCTCTTTGTGTACCAGTAACCAGAAGCGTCGCTTCATGTCGAGCGGCAGTCTGAGTTCTACCACTCGGCCGTCGTGTAACGCGGGTTCTGCAGCCAGCTTAGAAAGACAGCCTAATCCCAAGCCTGCCGAAACGCTGTTGAGCAGCGCCTCGGTCGTATTGAGTTGGAACGACTCCTGCCACTGTTCAATACGCGGTGCTATGACTCGGAGGAAAAACTCACGAGAACCAGAACCCGGCTCGCGCAGTATCCAGTCACTATTTTCCAACTCTCCAACGATAATATTGCTTTGCTTAGCCAGAGGGTGATTTGGTGCGCACACCACACACATCTCGTCATCACTAAATTGAGTTGAAATCAATTGAGGGTGGAGAGTCTTACCTTCAATCAACGCCAGATCAAGTTCGTAATCGACCAGTTTCTCGCAGATAAGCGCTGAATTGGAGATAAACAGACTTTGCGACTGGTGTGAAGTGTCACGACGAAAGTCACTCAATAGGTATGGCGCAATTTGGTTACCAATGGTGTCGCTGGCGCCAATTCTTAACTGACCGGATAAGGTCTGATTATTGTCGAACAGTTGTTCGATCCCTTGCGCGCGCTCAATGATTTCATCGGCCAAAGGCAGTAGCTTTTGCCCCTCCTGATTGAGAATAAGTCGGTTATTTACCCGGTCAAATAGTGAATGACCAATCTGTTTCTCAAGTTCTGAGAGCGCCATGCTTACCGCGGCCTTGGACAGGAACAGAGCCTCTGACGCAGCCGTTAGGGTGTCATGTTGTGTGATGGCAATAAAAACTTTCAGCTGTTTGAGAGAGATAGTAGTGGCCATATATTCGTTTAGTTTGTTTGAACGGGTGTTCTAAATAATTAGATAGTTTCGAACGTTTGGCAAGCGTAAACTGCTCTCGAACTAACGAGATTGTGAGGCAATGATGATTAAAGCAGCAAAAGCAAAAGTGATGGGTGCGCCAACTCCTATGGCGGGCTTAGCGCTGGGTATTGCCAGTTTAGGTTGGTGTTGGGAAAACGCCGCCGCTTTTAATGGCTACGCTCAGTGGTCTGGGGCTGTGATTGCGAGCGTTTTGTTATTGATTCTGGCGGTCAAATTCCTGTTCCATCGTCACCTACTACGTGAAGATCTTGCGCACCCTGTTGTGGGCAGTGTGGTGCCAACATTCGCGATGGGAACCATGGTGGTTTCTAACTCGCTAGGTCATTTTATTCCTCTCGCGGGCGACATGTTATGGCTAGTTGCTGTCGGGCTGCATATTGTCTTCCTAATCAGCTTTGTTTATCACCGAATGCAGGAGTTTGAACTTCACCATATGGTGCCAAGCTGGTTTGTCCCTCCGGTGGGCATTATTGTTGCGGATGTGTCTTTTTCAGGAAACCCTGCACTGACTGCTGTTGCGAATGGCGCGTTATTGTTTGGCATGTTGGCTTATGCCGTGATGCTGCCAATGATGATCTATCGTCTGATGTTTACTCACGAGATCCCTGATGCAGCCAAACCAACAATGGCAATTATGGCGGCGCCTGCCAGTCTGTCACTCGCGGGTTATCTGACTGTGACTGCTGAGCCTTCGCCTGTAATCATTGGTCTGTTATTTGGTATTGCAGTTTTGATGACAGCGATTATCTACCTTGCGTTTATTAAACTACTCAGACTGCCATTCAGCCCGGGTTATGCGGCGTTTACCTTCCCTATGGTGATTGGCTCGACTGCACTGTTTAAACTGAGTGCCTGGATGGAGAGTGTTGGGGTTGCCAACGATTATGTTGCTCAAGTCCATTGGCTTGCTGGCTTTGAACTTGTGGTAGCAACAGTGGTGGTTGGTTATGTCGCTCTGAGATACCTTGCCTTCTACAAACCGGTGAGCAATGCACTAGGTCTGGTCTCTCACTGATTAGCGCATACCTTGCTCTCTCAGCCGTTTATACAGAGTGTTGCGGCTGATATTCAAATCCTTAGCGGTCGCAGAGACATTGCGACCGTTTTGCTCGTACACCGCTAACCAATCTTCGCTATTTAACTCTTCCTGGCTGTCCGATGTTAACAGAGTCAACGGTGCTTGCTGTGGCTTAACCAACTCAGGTTGATGCTGCTGTAAATCTTGTAAGAAATCATCGGGGAGGTGTTCAACCGTGATGGTTTCATCTCCGGCCATCGCTAGCGCAATCTGAATAACACTGACCATCTGTCTGATATTTCCAGGCCAGGGGTGTGACTTGAACATAGACAATACTTCGAGACTGATGCTGGGTGTTTCTCCATCTAAGGCATATTTAGCCAGTAAAAACTTCACCAATGCTTCTTTGTCTGTTCGCTCGCGCAATGAGGGGAGGGAGAGATTTAATCCGGTCACCCGATAGTAGAGATCTTGTCTGAATGTGCCACGTTCTACATCCTGCTTGAGATTACGGTTGGTCGCTGAAACTAGCTTAAAATCAACAGGGTAAGAGGTGGTGGAGCCAAGAGGTGTCACCTTACGCTCTTGCAGAACACGCAACAGGCGCGCTTGCACATTCATCGGCATATCCCCAAGTTCGTCCAGGAATAGTGTACCTTTATCCGCTTTACGGATTAGTCCGATATAGCCTTTGTTGTTGGCTCCGGTAAAGGCTCCTTTCTCATAACCAAACAACTCAGACTCAACCAGTTCAGCGGGAATTGCGGCACAGTTAACTGCAATCATAGCAGCGTGTTTACGTTCGCTCGACAGGTGTAGGGCGTTAACAAATACCTCTTTGCCAACCCCAGTTTCACCATGAATAAGGATTGGAATATCGGTATTGAGAATACGGCTCGACTGAGTGATCGCCTTCGCTAGACGGGGATCGCCCATATTGAGACGCTCCAAATCCAGTGGAGCCTTAGCGTTTTCATCACTGCTCTTGGCAATGGTTTTGCGGTAATCCAGCTGTCGCCCTTGAGGCACTTTGGGTGGAGTAATAATGCCAAAAAAGCTAAAGCGAGAGTGAGTGGTAATCGCCGCGGGATTATAAGGAGGGTGCGACAACAGTTGTTCAAGTTTAATATCAAAGATCTGATCAAGTCGCTGCAGCGCCAGATCCTGGCCCAGAACGACTTCTGCACGGCGGTTAGCTGAGACAATCACGCCGTGTTCATTAAACACTAATAGTGAAGACCATTGGCTATCGATATTCTCTGGCGACGTGTTAAACCACAGTAAGTAGTGGTCGGCTTGAAACTTAGATGCTATTAGCTGGTTTTCGATCGCTTGTGACATCAACTTGACCATGCCAAGGGTATGAGCGGTTGGCATATAGGCATCGCTGGATATCGATAGTACCCCAGCCATTTTTCTATCAGCATCAAACAGTGGAGCGGCTGAACCTGTCATAAAGCGATTCGATGTTAAAAAGTGTTCATCATGAAACACCTGAACAATTGAGCCAGTCTCTAAAGCAGTGCCTATAGCGTTGGTACCAATCAGGCTTTCCTGCCAGTTCACGCCATTTTGGAACACTTGTGGCTGCCTTTGTGAGAAAAAGCGCTGTTCACCCCAACTGTTCAACACCTGCCCATTGGTGTTGGCCAAAGTGATCAGACAGTTACTATTCGCCAGCAGGCTGTCATAGAAGGGCAGTACTTTTTGCTGGGTTGTGGTCAATAGCCCTGAGTGTTCTTCAAGAGTATGGGCAAATGCCTGTCCCGTTTCCATCTCTATGATCGGATTACTATTGTGAACGAGCCCCGCCTCCCGACAGCGTTGCCAGGAATTCTCAATCATTGATAAATGTTTCTTGTCCATATTGTTGACCACTAGCAGCGTTAAACAGGCCGAAATTAAGTAATTATTCTAATTGTTCGTATGTGAACGTTAATGATCACAAACGCTCATTTAACATATCACCTCCATGAACACTTTGAACATCAAATGAACACATTTTATTAACAAATGTTACCGGCGTCTCATATGTGAAATCAGCGCTAAAGCCTGCCTATTACTGAGTTGTTCATCAAAATATCCTTATGTTTAAAGGGCTGGAAAGCGATTTGTAAATTTTTTGTTTCAATTTTATTTAAGTTGGCACGACTCTCGCTCTATTGAGCAATATCGAAAAAAATTATTGTTCGAATGGTAAGGAGTTTTTAGTGTCATTAACACTTGAGCAGGTAAGTAAATACGTTGACGGAGAGATGCATATCTCTGATGTCAACCTCACCTTTGAGCCGGGCTCGTTTAATGTGCTGCTTGGACGCACGTTAGCGGGCAAGACCTCTTTAATGAGGCTCATTGCAGGGCTGGATCGCCCGACTTCTGGGAAGATATTAGTCAATGGTGTAGATGTTACCGGTGTGTCGGTTCGCGACCGCAACATCTCTATGGTCTACCAACAGTTCATCAATTATCCCAATCTGACGGTGTTTGAGAATGTTGCCTCTCCGCTGCGACTTGCAGGGATGGCCGAGAAAGAGATTCAGGAGCGCGTGCACGCCACGGCCGAAATGCTGCGCATCACTGAACACCTGAAAAAGCACCCACTGGAACTGTCTGGTGGTCAGCAGCAACGTACCGCAATGGCTCGTGCCTTGGTTAAAGATGCGGAAATCATCCTGTTTGATGAGCCATTAGTAAACCTCGACTATAAGTTGCGTGAAGAGTTACGTCAGGAGATGCGTGAGCTATTCCAGACCAGACATACCATCGCGATTTACGCCACCACAGAACCGAATGAAGCGTTAGCACTAGGCGGTACCACCACCATTCTTCATGAAGGTAAAGTGATTCAGTCTGGTCCAACGGCCTCTGTCTACCATCATCCGGATAACGTTGATTCAGCGACTCTGTTTAGTGAGCCGCCGATCAACCTGATTTCCGGGGAAATTACCTCTAACGAAGTGACCTTCGACCAGAGTGCTCACTTCCCACTAAATCAGTCTCTGAGCAAGTTGGATATGGGGCACTACCAGTTTGGTATTCGTCCGAGCCACCTCAGCCTGTTACCTAAGAACGACGATGACGTTGAATTGACTGTTCAGGTTGAAGTTGCAGAAATCAGTGGTTCGGAAACATTCCTTCATGTGCGTAATGCGCATCTGGATATGGTGCTGCATTTGCCTGGCGTACACAGCTATGACGTCGATGAGACGATCAAAATCTATATTCCAATCCACAAATTCTATGTCTTCGGTATGGATAACGATCTCATCCATGCCCCGATTCGTGATGTTAGGGGATAGCGTTCATGGTTCAAATTACACTAAATTCACTGGCTCACACCTACGATAAAAAGCCGACATCAGATTCGATCTATGCGATCAAAGAGATGAACCACGTGTGGAAGCAGGGTGGAGCGTATGCACTACTAGGTCCATCTGGCTGTGGTAAGTCGACCTTGCTCAATATCATTTCTGGTTTGATGAGCCCTTCTCAGGGCGATGTGATGTTTGATGATGTTCGGGTTAATGAGCTTCGTCCACAAGATCGCAATATTGCACAGGTTTTCCAGTTTCCGGTTATCTACGACACCATGACGGTGTACGACAACCTTGCATTTCCGCTGCGCAATATGAAGGTTCATAAAGCCAAAATACATTCCAAGGTGACAGAAATAGCAGAGATTCTGGAACTGACTAATGTGTTATCGAAAAAAGCTCAGCACCTTACGGCTGACGAAAAACAGAAAGTGTCGATGGGGCGTGGCCTGGTACGTGACGATGTATCGGCGATTCTGTTTGATGAGCCATTAACGGTAATCGATCCGCAACTGAAATGGAAATTGCGCCGTAAGCTCAAACAGATCCACCAGCAGTTCAATATCACCATGGTCTACGTTACTCACGATCAGTTAGAAGCCTCAACCTTCGCCGATGAAATCGCTGTGATGTACAACGGTCAGATTGTTCAGTTTGGCACGCCGCGTGAACTGTTCGAACGACCAAACCATACCTTCGTCGGCTACTTTATTGGCAGTCCGGGGATGAACTTAATGGAGGTCACTCCGACCGAAAATGGCGTCCGGTTTGACGATGTAGAAGTGCCACTATCTGAGTCTTACCGTCACGCCATCTCACAAGCTGGGAGCAATAACATCAAGATCGGCATTCGACCTGAGTTTGTTCATGTTTGGGAGAAAGGTAATGACTCCGCCCTGCTATGTGACGTGCTCCATGTAGAAGATTTAGGTACCTACAAAATTGTCACCCTCAAGCTGGGCTCTAAACATATCAAAGCGCGTCTGCAAGAAGACCAACCTGTGCCAGAAAAGCACGCTTATATCAGCTTCCCAGAGCAATGGACCATGCTGTATGTCGATGAATTTCTAGTCAATGTAGGGGAAGAATAATGGATAAGGTTTCGAACAACAAAGCGTGGTTCCTTGTTCTGCCAGTGTTCGCGCTGGTGGCGTTCAGTGCCATCGTTCCTCTGATGACGGTAGTGAACTACTCACTACAAGATATCTTTGATGCTAATACCGCCTATTTTGTTGGTACTGAGTGGTATCGTGAAATCCTCAATGACGAGAGATTGCACGGAGCACTTCTGCGCCAGTTTGGTTTTACGTTCACCATCTTACTGATTGAAGTGCCACTCGGGATTATCGTCGCACTGACGATGCCTACCAAAGGGCGCTGGTCAGCTTTCTGTCTGATTGTTCTGGCGATTCCACTGCTTATCCCACTTAACGTTGTCGGGACTATCTGGCAGATCTTCGGTCGCGCAGATATCGGTCTGTTCGGTTGGGCTCTCAATGGTATGGGGGTTGACTACAACTACGCTGGCAACCCGCTTGATGCCTGGTTAACCGTGATTCTGATGGATGTGTGGCACTGGACTTCACTGATTGCACTGCTGTGTTACTCGGGGCTACGCGCCATTCCGGATGCTTACTATCAGGCTGCGAATATCGACCGAGCTTCGACCTGGTCAATCATTCGCTACATCCAGCTACCTAAGCTCAAGAGCGTGCTCCTGATAGGCATTCTGATCCGCTTTATGGATAGCTTCATGATCTACACCGAACCGTTTGTACTGACAGGTGGTGGTCCGGGTAACTCGACAACTTTCCTCAGTCAGACACTAACCAAAATGGCCATTGGCCAGTTTGATATCGGTCCGGCAGCTGCATTCTCGATCATCTACTTCCTGATCATCCTATTGGTGAGCTGGGTGTTCTACACCGCAATGACGCACGGTGAAAGTAAGTAAGGAAACAACAATGGCGATGACAAAATCAAAATACACCCGATACACACAGATCGTCGGGCTAGCGTTCTACATCATCTGTTTGATGCTGCCAATTTACTGGTTGCTCAACATGTCGTTTAAAGAAAACCAGGAGATCTTAGGGAGCCTGAGCTTCTTCCCTGAGAACTGGACGTTTAAGAACTACGCAACCATCTTCTCCGACTCAAGTTGGTACATGGGTTACGTTAACTCGATCATCTATGTAGTGATGAACATGGTGATCACCTTAACCGTTGCTTTGCCTGCGGCGTATGCGTTCTCGCGCTTTAAGTTCGTCGGTGATAAGCACCTGTTCTTCTGGCTACTGACTAACCGTATGGCACCACCAGCAGTATTCCTGCTGCCATTCTTCCAGCTTTACTCTTCGGTTGGTCTGTTTGACACCCATATTGCGGTTGCGTTGGCACACTGTCTGTTCAACGTGCCACTAGCGGTATGGATTCTGGAAGGTTTCATGTCGAGCGTTCCTCGTGAAATCGACGAAACGGCTTACATTGATGGTTACAGCTTCCCTAAGTTCTTCATCAAAATCTTTTTGCCGATGATCCGTTCGGGGATTGGGGTCTCGGCTTTTTTCTGCTTCATGTTCAGCTGGGTAGAGCTACTGCTCGCTCGTACCTTGACCTCCGTAGATGCCAAGCCGATTTCGGCAGTAATGACGCGTACAGTCAGTGCATCTGGTATCGACTGGGGCGTATTGGCGGCAGCCGGCGTGCTGACCATTCTACCGGGTATTTTAGTTATCTGGTTCGTTAGAAACCATGTCGCGAAAGGTTTCGCGCTAGGTCGAGTTTAAGGAGAAATATCATGGCTTGGATGGCATGGACTACCCCTTCAGCACTGTTCTTTCTCGGAATCGCGTTGATCTTGATAACCATGACGGTGCGTGAGATCCGCACACCGTGTATCGAGCGTAAGGGCTTTCTACCGATCACAACCACCCGTGGTGATCGACTATTTATCGGTTTACTGAGTTCCGCTTTTATCCATTTGGGATTTGTCGGACTGAGTGAGCTTTCAATTTGGGTGCCATTTACCATCAGCGTAATTTGGCTGGGTACGGTTTTGAAATGGGGATAAATACAACTGACTGACATGTGTTCATGACCAGCCTGACAGAGTGCCATAGTCACTGGTTAATGAGCGTAATCAATAACGTAAGAGACAGAATACTCATAACTGGAGTTAGACAAGAATGAAAAAGGATATCAAAAAGTCTTACCTTGCACGTAGCTTAGCACTGACATTTGCGCTTGCTGCAATCTCACCTGCTGCGCTAGCTGATATGGCTGCTGCGAAAAAATGGATGAGTGATGAGTTCACTCCTTCGACTCTGTCGAAAGAGGAACAGACGCAAGAGATGCAGTGGTTTATCGATGCTGCTAAGCCTTTCCAAGGTATGGAAATCAATGTTGCTTCTGAGACCATCACGACGCACGAGTACGAAGCGAAAGTGTTAGCAAAAGCTTTCTACGAAATCACAGGTATCAAGGTTAACCACGACCTTATTCAGGAAGGTGACGTAGTAGAGAAGTTACAGACTCAGATGCAGACTGGCCGTAATATTTACGATGGCTACATTAACGATTCCGACTTGATTGGTACTCACGTTCGTTACGGTAAAGTTGTACCTATTTCAGACTTCATTGAAGGTGAAGGGAAGAGCGTAACCAACCCATATCTAGACCTGCCAGACTTTATCGGTCTGGACTTCACAACAGGTCCGGATGGTAAGCTTTACCAACTACCGGATCAGCAGTTTGCTAACCTGTACTGGTTCCGTGCAGACTGGTTTGAACGTGATGATCTTAAAGCGAAATTCAAAAAAGAGTACGGCTATGAGCTGGGTGTACCACTAAACTGGTCTGCTTATGAAGATATTGCTGAGTTCTTTACCGATAAAGTAAAAACTATCGATGGAGAGCCTGTTTACGGTCACATGGACTACGGTAAGAAAGATCCTTCACTAGGCTGGCGTTTCACCGACTCATGGTTCTCTATGGCTGGTGCTGGCGATAAGGGTATTCCAAACGGTCTGCCAGTAGACGAGTGGGGCATCCGTATTGAAGGCTGTAAACCTGTTGGTTCAGATGTCGCTCGCGGCGGTGCTACCAATGGTCCGGCAGCGGTATACGCGACAACCAAATACGTTGACTGGCTCAAGCAGTACGCGCCACCAGAAGCTCAGGGGATGACGTTTGGTGAAGCAGGTCCGGTTCCGGCACAAGGTTCTATCGCTCAGCAAATCTTCTGGTACACCGCCTTTACTGCTGACATGACCAAGCCAGGCCTACCGGTCGTAAACGCAGACGGTACGCCTAAGTGGCGTATGGCTCCATCTCCACGTGGTCCTTACTGGGAAGATGGTATGAAGCTTGGTTACCAAGACGCGGGTTCTTGGACATTCCTTAACAGCACGCCGCTAGATCGTCGTCAGGCAGCCTGGCTATATGCTCAGTTTGTGGTGTCTAAATCAGTCAGTCTGAAGAAAACTCTGGTTGGCCTAACGCCAATTCGTGAGTCAGACATCAACTCTGACGCGATGACGGAAGCGGCGCCAAAACTGGGTGGTTTGGTTGAGTTCTACCGCAGTGATGCACGTAAACAGTGGACGCCAACAGGGACTAACGTTCCAGATTATCCGAAGCTAGCTCAGCTATGGTGGCAATACGTTTCTGAAGCGGCAAGTGGCGAGAAAACACCTCAGGAAGCTTTGGATGGCCTGGCGAAAGCACAAGACCGTGTACTTCAGCGTCTGGAACGTAGTGGTGCGCAAGGTGAGTGTGGTCCTCAGCTAAATCCTAAGAAAGATCCAGATTACTGGCTATCTAAACTGGGTGCACCAAAAGCGAAACTGGCTAATGAAAAGCCACAGGGTAAAACTATCGCTTATAAAGATCTCATCGCTCAATAATAGGTTTTCAAACACCTAATTGATGATTTCTCCCTCCTACCCGCTCTCGTCTGTCTAAGGCTTGAGCGGGTATTTTGATTCGAGCCAAATCATACGCTTATATCACTCTTCAAATTTAGCAGCATGTGCTAGTCTCACCCTAGTTGCGGCAATAATAGTGTGAGTGCATTTTGTTTACTGTCTACCATTCCAACCAAGTGGATGTTTTAAAGTCCTTGCTTGTTGAGCTTGTACGGCTTAACCCATTAGCCAATCCATTTGAACAAGAGCAGATCCTGGTTCAGAGCCCGGGTATGTCTCAGTGGCTTAAAATGGAGTTAGCCAAAGAGTTTGGAGTGGCAGCAAACATTGAATTTCCGCTCCCGGCGACCTTTATCTGGAACATGTTCACTGAGGTTCTGCCAGATGTGCCGAAACGAAGTGCCTTCAATAAAGAGTCAATGACCTGGAAGTTGATGCACATCCTACCGGGGTTATTGAATCAGCCACAATTTGAACCGCTTAAACACTATCTTGAACAAGACGAAGACAGCTCTAAGCTCTATCAGCTGTCGGAAAAAATTGCCGATATTTTCGATGGTTATCTGGTTTACCGACCAGAGTGGATTGCCAGTTGGGAAGCGGGACAAACCGTTCTGGAGCTAGAAGATGAGCACCCATGGCAGCCGATCTTATGGCAGGCACTTTATGATCATACCGTCGCGCTAGGTCAGTCACCGTATCATCGTGCCAACCTGTACGAGCACTTTATCGATACGCTGGAAAGCAGCCAGGCGAACTTTGACCATCTCCCTAAGCGACTGTTTGTGTTTGGTATCACGTCTTTACCTCCACGCTATATGGATGCCTTAAAAGCGATCGGTGAACACATTGATGTTCACTTGATGTTTACCAACCCATGTCGTTACTACTGGGGGGAAGTGCGGGACAGAAAGTTCTTAGCTCGCTTAGCAGCCAAACACCGTAAACATGTGGTGTGGAATCAGGATCATTCTGAGCAGCATGGCGAAAGCGAACAGCTCAAAGGCAGTTTAGAAGACAACGTCATTGATGAACTGCATACCGACGCAGTTGGCAACAGTTTACTGGCCTCTATGGGTAAGTTGGGACGCGATAACATGTATTTGTTGTCACAGCTTGAGTCGAATGAGATTGAAGCGTTTGTTGATGTAGAGCGCGATAGCCTGCTCCATCAACTGCAAGCGGATATCCTTAATCTGGAAGAGCATCAGGATGATCACCAACTCGATAGCAGCAGCCATAAACAGGTTGTTTTAGCCGACGATAAATCGCTGACACTGCATGCCTGCCATAGCCCGATGCGTGAAGTGGAAGTGCTACATGATCAGCTATTGTCGATGTTTGATGCCGATCCATCGCTCAAGCCGCGCGATATTATCGTTATGGTGTCTGACATCAATGCCTACAGCCCTGCGATTCAGGCGGTATTTGGTAACGCGCCCGGTGAGCGTTTCATTCCTTACTCGATTTCTGACCGCACGGCTGATCAGGAAAGCCCAATCCTCAATGCCTTTATGCAGTTAGTCAACTTACCCAATACCCGCTGTTTGGCCTCTGAGCTACTTGAACTACTTGAAACTCCTGCGGTGTTAGCTCGATTTGAACTGACGGAAGATGAATTCATTCTGGCTAAGCAGTGGGTCGAAGAGTCCGGCATTCGCTGGGGATTAAACTCGTCGACCAGCCAAGAGTTTGAGCTCCCGGCAACTGAGCAAAATACCTGGCAGTTTGGCATTGAGCGTATGCTGCTTGGTTATGCGATGCCGCATAGTGCCGGTCTGTTTGAGTCTGACTCAGGTGCACTGGCTCCTTATAATGAAGTTCAGGGAATGGGCGCCGAACTGGCGGGTAAACTGGCGCACTTTATTGAGACCATCAGCGATTATCGCCAAAAGCTACAACTGATTCAGTCAATTGATAGCTGGAGAGAAGTGCTGACACTATTGCTTGATGACTTTTTCTCAGTGGAACTGGAAGGTGAGGCGGCGCTGAAATCGATTCGCGACACCTTAGCTAATCTAAAAGAACAACTTACAGATGCGGCCTTTGAGCAGAACCTGGCGCCCGCGATTATCGCTCAGTATCTACATAACAAACTGGCAGGTACTCGCGTTAGTCAGCGATTCTTAGCTGGGCAGGTCAACTTCTGTACCCTGATGCCGATGCGTTCGATTCCATTCAGAGCGGTCTGTTTGCTGGGTATGAACGACGGTATTTATCCGCGTTCAGTGCCACCAGAAGGCTTTGACCTGATGAACGGGCGTACCAAGCCCGGTGATCGATCTCGTCGCGATGATGACCGCTACCTGTTTTTGGAAGCAATGTTGTCAGCACAACAAACCTTGTATATCAGTTACGTTGGCCGCTCAATTCAGGATAACACCGAAAGGGTACCGTCAGTATTGGTGTCAGAGTTGATGGAATACTGTCAGCAGAACTACTGTTTGCAGGGGGATGAGTTGCTGCCAAGTGATGATTCGGGCGATAAATTGCTACGCCAGTTGGTCAACAGCCATTCAATGGTGCCGTTTAGCGCCAACGCATTTATCGGCAAGCAGCCGAGTTATGCCAAAGAGTGGTTACCAGCGGCAAACAGGCAAGGGCAGAGTGGTGGAGAATTTAATCGTCAGCTTCAGGATTACCTACTGGATGCCACTTATCCCCTTGAGCTGGATTTGGTTGAATTACAACGTTTCTGGCGCTTGCCAGTGCAGTACTTCTTTAACCGTCGTTTAAAAGTGATGTTCGAGCCGCCACTGCCTGTCATGGAAGACGATGAGCCGTTCGTTCTGGATGGACTGGAAAGCTATCAGATGCGCGATGGCTTGCTAGATAGCTTACTGAAACACAGATTGTCAGGCTCACAGGATACCAAAGCGATCATAAAGACATTTGTTGAGCAGCAGCGTGCGCAAGGAAAACTGCCTGTTGGTGCCTTCGGTGACATCGAGTTTGAGACCAATCGGGTTCAGGCTGAAGAGCTGGTCGAGAAGCTGACCTTCTTATGTGGATCCGAGAGTGACGATCTCGAAATAAAACTGACTTTTGATGTGCTGGGTTCCGATAAGCTGGTTAACCTGACGGGTTGGCTGACACAGAATTACCAATCCGGCCTAATCCGTTTCCGCAGCGGTAAGATACGCGCGCAGGACTACTTATCTGCCTGGATTGATCATCTGGCAATGTCTGCATTGTCAGTGAGCAAGCCAACTCATATGATTGGCTATGACCGTAAAGAGGGCGTAGTACACCTGGTCTATCCGGCAATTGCTGATTCGGAACATGCAAAGCATCTGCTGGCTGAACTGGTGCGTCTGTTTTATCAGGGGATGACTGAGCCGCTATGCTATTTGCCTAAGACCTCACTGGCTTGCGTTGAAGCTGGCTTCAGCCGGGGCAAATGGGTCGATGATGAAGAGAAGTCTCTGAAGAAGATGGCAGACACTTTCAATGATAGCTATATGGCGACGGGCGAAGGGGCTAATCCGTATATCGCTCGAATCTGGCCTAACTGGAATGATGAGCTCGCAGCTCAGGTGCGTACTATTACTGCGTTAGTGCTTCAGGCGCCACGTTTAGCGGCTACAGACAGTGAAGATATGCAGTAGTCGGGATGGTAAGAGAAGTAGGTGGCCGCCAGTAAATCATTATAGTGTAGGGCGTTCGCTGTACGGCCACAGGTCAGAGGGACCATGATTCTTTTGGTTTGTTGCAAGTGCGGTTAGCTGTCGTTAGCCACCGTTGCTCAACACATGGCGCGCATACTAACGGTTAGAACGATGTTCTGCCGTGAGAAAGATCTCATAAAGTCCTAACTATTTAGGCGTTTAGAGTAATTACAATCGTTTTTAAGTCTGGATCACATTTGGATCTTGGGTTTTAAGTAGAAAGGTAGAAATTTTATGACAGCAACGTCAATGGTGACTCCGCTCAATGCCATGACTTTTCCTCTGCATGGTGCTCGACTGATTGAAGCATCGGCGGGTACAGGTAAGACATTTACCATCGCTGGCTTATACCTGAGATTGCTTTTGGGTCACGGTAGTCCGGAAACCAAACACCAAGTTCCTTTGACTGTCGATCAGATTCTGGTCGTGACCTTTACTGAAGCAGCGACCGCAGAACTGCGCGACCGGATTCGTGCACGTATTCATTATGCTCGGCTGGCATTTGCGCGCGGGCGGAGTCGTGATCCCGTCATTCAGCCACTACTGGAAGAGGTGAGTGATCATAAGCAAGCTGCGGATATTCTCCTTCAGGCGGAAAGACAGATGGATGAAGCCGCTGTCTACACGATCCACGGTTTCTGTCAGCGTATGCTGACGCAAAATGCCTTCGAATCAGGCAGTCGTTTTAACAATGAATTTGTTACCGATGAGAGTCATCTCAAGGCTCAGGTGGTCGCGGATTACTGGCGACGTAATTTCTACCCATTACCGCTAAATCTGGCTGGTGAAGTTCGCCGTATCTGGAATGCGCCGTCTGACTTGTTGCGTGAAATTTCTAATTATCTGACCGGGGCGCCACTGAGCCTTTCAGTTGCGGCTATGAGTGGCAGTTTGGCTGACCTGCATCAGCAAAATCTTGAGCGTATTGATGCATTAAAGCAGCTATGGCGTAGCCATCAGGACGACCTGTTTGCAGTGATTAATGACTCAGACGTTAACAAGCGCAGCTACACCAAAAAGTCACTGCCAGCCTGGTTAGAGGAAGTAAACCTCTGGGCGGCGACTGAAACCACAGGCTATGATTATCCGGACAAACTGGAGCGATTTTCCCAGCAGGTACTGTTTGATAAGACGCCGAAAGGTACAGCGCCACAGCACCCAATGTTCGTCGCGATTGAAGAGTTCCTTGCTAACCCGATCAGTCTTAAAGCGCCAATTCTTGCTCATGCCATTGAGCACTGTAGAGCCATGTTGGCGAAAGCCAAGCAGCAAAAACAGTGGCTATCGTTTGATGACCTGCTGACCAATCTTTCAGCGGCGATTGATGGTGATGAATCTGAGCTGCTGGCTGAACGTATCCGAACCCTGTATCCGGTTGCGATGATCGATGAATTCCAGGATACCGACCCTCTTCAGTACAGCATTTTTAGCCGTATCTACCTTGAGCATCCGCAGTGCGGCTTGTTTATGATTGGCGACCCTAAGCAGGCGATTTACGGTTTCCGCGGTGCGGATATTTTTACCTATATTAAGGCGCGTAAGCAGGTCTCATCACACTTTACTCTCGGTACCAACTGGCGTTCGAGTGCCGATATGGTTGCTGCGGTTAACCAGATTTTTGAGCTGCCAGACAGCCCTTTTATCTATGATCAGGACATTCCATTTCTTCCGGTTAACCATAGTCCAAACGCTCAACAGCGCGTTTGGACTATCGGTGGTCAAAAGCAACCTGCGCTGACTTACTGGTTGCAAGACGCTGAAGATAAACCGCTGCCAAAAGGTGAATACCTGCAGGCGATGGCGAAAGCGAGCGCTGACCAAATCCAGACGATTCTGGCTGCAGCGCAAGATCAACAAGCCTATTTTGAAAATGGCGAAAACAAGCATGTGATACAAGCTGGGGATATAGCGGTTCTGGTTCGTACTGGTAGTGAAGGTCGTATGGTTAAAGAGGCGCTCGCTAAGCAGGGGATTGCCAGTGTTTATCTTTCCAACCGAGACAGTGTTTTCACTTCGCTGGTGGCGCAGGATATTCAGCGTTTACTTCAGGCGGTACTGACGCCAGAAAATGACCGTGCCTTACGTGCCAGCCTGGCTTCTGAGATGTTTGCGCTTGATGCCGGAACGCTCGACAAACTCAACAATGATGAGAACGAGTGGGAAAGCGCGATTAACGAATTTAAAGAGTATCGCAAGCTATGGACACAGCGAGGTGTGCTGCCAATGTTGCGCAGTGTGATGAGCAAGCGACACATCGCCGAGCGTCTGTTGGAAGAAGAAGCCGGTGAGCGCAACCTGACAGATTTAATGCACATTGGTGAGTTACTGCAGCAAGCGAGTCAGGACGTTGAAAGTGACCATGGTCTGCTACGTTGGCTGGCTCAGGCAATTAGTGATGCGCAAAACGGACTCGGTGGCAGTGAAGACCAGATTCAACGTTTGGAATCAGAACGTAATCTGGTGCAAATCGTTACTATCCATAAATCAAAAGGTCTTGAGTATGATCTGGTCTTTTTGCCATTTGTTCTCAGCTATCGCGAAGCCAGTGAGGCGAAATACTACGATGCGGCTCAGGACCAGACGATTCTTGATATTGCCCGGCAGGATGCTTCACTTGCACAGGCTGACAAAGAGCGTTTAGCGGAAGACTTACGTTTGATCTACGTAGCGCTGACCCGTGCTGTTTATGGCTGTTTTGTAGGTGCAGCGCCACTGCGTAACGGACGTTCAACCAAAGAGCCTACCGGCGTCCATCACAGTGCTATGGGCTACCTGCTGCAAAATGGCCAGCAGGGTGGAATTAACGACTTAACCTCAGCGATTCAAAAACATGTTGATGGCCTGAGTAGTGTTGCGATCTCCGATCTGCCTGAAACACATCAACAGCCATTGGTGTTACAGCAAGAGTCGCAGCAGCAACTTATCGCCAGTGAACTGAGCAATGAAATCGATCGTAACTGGCGCATTACCAGTTACTCAGGGCTGATTAAGCAAGGCTCACATCACAGTGATGAAGCTTACACCGACCTGATGCACCTTGATATCGACTCTTCCGATGAAGAGGACCAGGATGAAATGGTTGAACCTGAAATGTCGATTTTCACTTTCCCTCGCGGTGCCAGACCCGGCACCTTCCTGCATACCCTATTTGAAGAGGTGGAGTTTACTCAGCCTGCAACCAGCGAAGAAAATAGCACCATCATCATCCAGCTACTGGAAAGTGAGCAGTTAGATATCAATTGGTTGCCAGTGCTCCAGCAACTTATCGATACAGTACTGGCGACCCCTTTGGATGGTAAGTCATTGCTGTTAAACCAGAAAGGCCCAAGCCAGCGACTGGTTGAAATGGAGTTTTTATTGCCGATTGAAGTATTGGCTGCGCCGGCACTTAATCGAGTGATCCAGCGTCATGATCCACTCTCGGCGAAGGCTGGTGACTTAGGTTTCCATACGGTACAAGGCATGCTGAAAGGCTTTATTGATTTGGTGTTCGAGCATCAGGGCAAATACTACGTTTTAGACTGGAAATCGAATCACTTAGGCGATGAGGTGAGCTTTTATCACGGGCAAGCATTGAAAAATGCGATGGCCGATCACCGTTATGATCTTCAGTATCAGATTTATGCTCTGGCATTGCACCGCTTCTTACGCAGTCGCATTGCTGACTATGACTACCAGCAACATTTTGGTGGTGTTTACTACCTGTTCTTACGTGGTATGGATGGTGCCAGTGACCATGGGGTATTTTCTGCGAAACCGAGTTTGGAGTTTTTAACGGATATGGACAAGTTGATCGATGGTGAGCCTATCGATGCCAAACACAATAGTGCAGGCCAGATGGAGTTACTGTAATCATGGCAAATCTCATTCAAACGCTTAAACAGTTAGCGCTTAAAGGTAACATCAGACAGCTTGATTATCAGTTCGCGCGTTTTATTGAGTCACAATCAGGTGACGAACAGATCGCGTTTATTGCTGGCGTAGTCAGTAGTGAATTAGGCAAAGGACATATCTGTTTACCTCTCAGTGATAGGCAGGGCCAGCCAGTTGACCTTAGTGCCAGACTTGGGCTTTTTGGCGAAGCGGCCATCGAACTAAACCAAACGCTGGTGAGTATTGATTGGCATCAGCGACTCAACGATGCACATTTAGTCGGTAGCGGTGGTGAAGCACTGCCACTTATTTATGATGGACAGCGACTCTATTTACACCGCTATTGGCACTATGAAGTGGCGTTGTCTGAGAGGCTCAATAGCTTTGGGTCACCTATGATCCAAAAGCCAGCTGAAGTGCAAAAACTGGCTCAGTTACTGGATCATCTTTTTGCGCGCAACTATCGCTATCTATTTGAAGATATTAGTAAATTATCACAAGTGTCAGAGTCTAATTCCGGTCTTCGTCAGCGTCTGGTCTGCGACCATCTGGATGTGGTTGACGAGGAAAATCTGGATTGGCCTACCATAGACCAAAAGCTCACTTCAGCAAAAAGTATCACGGATTTGTCGGTGCTCGATGAGCTTGTACCATTGGCTGCTTGTGTTAACTGGCAAAAGGTTGCGGCAGCGGTTGCATTGAGTAAACGCTTTGCTGTGATTTCAGGTGGACCGGGAACCGGTAAAACAACCACAGTAACCAAACTGCTTGCAGCACTGATCGAGCAGGCGCAAAGCAATAATGAATATCCAACCATCAAGTTGGTTGCCCCAACGGGTAAAGCCGCAGCTCGTTTGACCGAGTCGATTGGTAAAGCGGTTGCCGGGCTACCCGTATCAACGGAGCTAAAACAGGCTATCCCTACGGATGCCAGTACTCTTCATCGTCTGTTAGGTGCTATCCCTAACAGTGCTGAATTCAGACACAATCAAGATAATCCGCTTCACTTAGATATTCTTGTTGTCGATGAGGCGTCGATGGTCGATCTGCCTATGATGTACAAATTGATTGATGCATTACCTAAACATGCTCGTTTGATTTTACTCGGTGATAAAGATCAGCTCGCCTCAGTAGAGGCGGGGGCGGTACTGGGTGATATCTGCTCTTTTAACACGCTTGGCTTTAGTCAGGCACAGGCGACCCAGATAGCCCGTTTAACGGGTTATTCCACCCTTGCACATGCGACCAATCTACAGCCGTCTATTGCTGATAGTTTATGCATGCTGAAGAAGAGTTACCGTTTTGATGCTCGCTCTGGTATTGGTCAGCTGTCTCAGGCAGTCAACTCAGGCTCGGCACAGAAGGTCGATTGGGTATGGCAAAAAGAGTTCGCTGATATTGCTAAATATTCCATTGATAGCCAGAACTACAGTCAGTTGATTCAATCCTTAGTCGCTGAATACAGCCATTACCTGAAAAGGATCAATATTGTCCAGCGTGACGTGGAGACGGATATTGCTGAGAGTGCATCACAGAAAGCTAAGGCCGTGCTGGATCTGTTTTCGCGCTGCCGATTGCTGTGTGCGATTCGTGAAGGGGACTTTGGGGTAAAAGGTCTTAACCAGCGTGTCGAGAGAGCATTAGCAGCCCGCAAACTGATTCAGGTTCAAGAGGAGCTTTGGTATCACGGCAGGCCAGTGATGGTAACGCGCAATGACCACTCTCTTGGCTTGTACAACGGTGATATTGGCATCTGTATGCTTGATGAGTCGGACAGCCAGCCGAGACTGAAAGTCTTCTTTGAACTGCCTGATGGAAGCGTTAAGTCAGTATTGCCGAGCCGAGTTCCTGAACATGAAACTGCCTATGCGATGACGATTCATAAATCGCAGGGTAGTGAGTTTGAGCACACCTTAATGATTCTACCGCCAGAGTTTACGCCGATTCTGACCCGAGAGCTGATATATACCGGGATAACTCGAGCAAAGAAACGGTTGAGCTTATATGTTGATGAGCGAGTGATGAAGCGAGGAATTAAGGTTCGAACTGAGCGAGCGAGTGGTTTAGTGGAGCGTCTGCAGGCGAGCGGATAACCTTCCGTGGTTATCTAATTAAGCTGTTTAAAGTGCTTTGGTAAAAGAAATACTGCGGATGCGGTACTTTTTTTGATAGTTCAGAATGAACGCTTTTAAGCCTTCTGTAACTGGAAATACGCAATGAACATCTAGATCTTCTAGTAGTTCATTGTCTGCCATATCCCAGAAACTCTGCACAGAGTTACAGATAATTTTTTTCATCGATAGTTTGCTCTAAGTGACGTAGTGAGTTACCTCAAGCAATCCTTGCGACTTAACTTGCGTGCAAATTAAGCGAATAAGTGAATCCTATCTAGCTCCCATTTATTTGGGAGCTCGAATTTTAACCAAAGCGACGAATGAAATAAAGTGAATATTGTAGGAAAATTCACCAGCTGAATAGCAAGTTTGAGAATATCAACACCTTACAGTTCAAGAGAAAGGATCTTAGATTTCCTTTGGTAGTTGTAGAGGTTCTGCTTGTGAGATGGCAGGAAATCAACCTTCATTTCGTGGAAGCCCTGCTCCCTGAACCAGTGCAGACTATGAGTAGTCAGAACGAAGATATGCTCAATCCCCTGAGCTTTTGACTGTAATCTCATATGGTTAAGCAGCAGCAAACCGCGGTTACCATCGCGATATTCAGGATGGATTGCCACGCAGGCCATTTCAGCCATTCTCTCTTCAGGGTAGGGATAGAGTGCGGCACAGCCGATGATCAGGCCATCTTTCTCTATGATGGTGAACTGATGAATCTCTTGTTCAAGCTGCTCACGAGAGCGACGGACCAGCACTCCCTGTTCCTCTAACGGACGTATCAAATCCAAAATACCACCGATGTCATCGATGTCAGCAACTCTGACTTGCTCCGCACTCGCTTCAACAACCTGTGTACCGATACCATCAAGAGAGAAGAGTTCCTGGATCAGAGCCCCATCAACTTTATAGCTGACCAAGTGGCTACGTGGAACACCAGCACGACAAGCTGCTGTTGCTGCGCGTAAGAAACGCAAGGTTCCTGAGGAAGTATCGCTACCTTCGCCACGCTCATTTTCCATCCGCGACAAAATGCGCTCAGCATCTTTAGGAAACAGTTCGGCTACCGCGTCTCCGTTCTCATCAATGATGCCTTGTTCAGAACAGAAGCCGATCAGCTTATCGGCGTTTAATTTTATCGCTACTTGGGTCGCCACTTCTTCAGAGAGAAGGTTGAAAGATTCTCCGGTGACAGAACTGGCAATTGGGCCGAGTAGTACAATCGACCCCTGATCAAGCATGCGGTTAATACCCTGGGCGTCGATACGTCTTATGCGTCCGCTGTGGCAATAGTCGATGCCATCATCGACCCCGAGAGGTTGTGAAATGACGAAGTTGCCGCTGACTACATTGAGTTGAGTACCCGCCATCGGAGTATTACTCAGGCTCATTGAAAGCTGGGCAGTAATGCTAAGTTGTAATTGGCCTGCAGCCTGCATCACGTAGTTTAGTGAAGTTTCGTCGGTGACCCGGATGCCTTTATGGTATGGGGTGTTATGGTTGTTTTGCTCAAGAAGATTGTTGATCTGAGGTCGCGCTCCATGAACCAGAACAATTTTAACGCCCAAGCTATGCAACAGAGCGAGATCGCTGATAATATTGGCAAAATTTCCATCGGCCACGGCCTCGCCACCAAGCATTATGACCATGGTTTTATCGCGGTGAGCATTGACGTAGGGGGCGGACTGTCTGAACCCCTTAACCAGAGCGGTACTTCGAATCTTCACAATATCTTCCGTAATGAATTTATATACACTGATATTGCAATTTTATTCCGATGTCAGCAAGTGTTTTTTAGCGTCTGAGACTTTGATTTCAGGTTGTAGAGTTAGTGCTTGGGCCTATTTAGACTTATGCATATCTCACCGAAAAAAGCCTGCGAACAATATCAGGTTCGCAGTCGTTGATATTTTGAACAACAATTACAGAGTGGATTCCGTACCAGTAATGGACAGGTAACAAAGAAAGTGACTAGTGTAAGCAAGGGTAAGAAGAAGTTCATAGAGCGTGGTATTTTATTGTTATCTATCGCTGCCGCAGTAGGCGCGGTGATGTTGGCGAGTACTCTTTATGATTACTATCTTGAGAAAAAATACCCTAACTCCAGCCTTTACGGGACCTGGACTGAACAAGATGTAGCGACTTATGCTGCTGAAGAGTTTGTTCTGACCCCTTCAGGAGTCGCTATCAATGGTGGTATTGTCGACACTCGCTATAGTTGGAATGGCACATACCTTGAATTTCAGGTCGGGAACAAGACGCGCCGCTTTAAAGTGTTGAATGAAGAGCTGACTGAGATACAGCTTATCTCTGAGCCGCACTACCAGCCTGTGTATCGATTGTCAGAAAACTATAAAAATAACATTCCCTAACGACTGGCTAATTGCGTATTTCAGTCAAGTTTGTCATGCTCTTAGCATCGCTTGAAAGGAATAAAATTAGTGTTCAAAAAATATCTTCCTCTTGCTGCAGCCAGCGTGTTGTTTGGCTGTGCGCAACCTACTGACCGTGCTCAGCAGTATGTCGATGACGAATTTAACTCAATATTGAATAAATCGTCACTTGTCGAATCGAATAAGCCGCGCGACTACACTGAGTTTCATCGTCAGGCTGAATTGGTTGTCGATAACTCGCCTTCGATGGCAACCACTTACCAACCGCTGTATGACCAACTTAATGAGTGGGTACTGCAAAGTGGTGACCCGAGTGAATTGGCTAACTTTGGCATCCAGGCTGCTCAGCTAGGCGGTGGTGATAAGCAGGGTAATGTGCTGTTCACTGGTTACTTTTCTCCGGTGATGGAGCTTCGTCACCAGCCAAACGAGAAATTCAAGTATCCGGTTTATGGTAAACCTGCCTGTGAAAGTGATTGCCCTACTCGAGCACAGATCTACGATGGAGCACTAGATGGCCAAGGGTTAGAGCTCGGCTATGCTGCCAATATGATTGACCCGTTTTTGATGGAAGTGCAGGGCAGTGGCTTTGTGCATTTTGAAGATGACGATACGTTGGAATACTTTGCTTACGGCGGCAAAAATAATAAAGCTTATGTGAGCATTGGTCGTGTTTTGATAGAGCGCGAGCTGGTTTCTCGCGAGAAAATGTCGATGAAGGCAATCAAAGAGTGGGTAATGGAAAATGACGAAGTTACCGTCCGCGAGTTGCTTGAGCAAAACCCATCATTCGTCTTCTTCGAGCCGCGAGCAGATGCACCTGTAACTGGTTCTGCGGGTATTCCATTGCTGCCAATGGCCTCTGTAGCGGGTGACCGGACGATTTTCCCAATGGGTACCCCGATTCTTGCGGAAGTTCCGCTACTTAATCCAGATGGCACATGGAGTGGAGCACACCAGTTACGTCTGCTGATCGTGCTTGATACCGGTGGTGCAGTAAAACAGAACCACCTCGACCTATACCACGGCATGGGACCAAGAGCTGGAACAGAGGCGGGTCACTACAAACACTTTGGCCGTGTGTGGAAGTTAGGTTTAGATAACTCAACCACTCAGGCGCCTTGGGCATTGCCACCAGAAAAGCTACAATAGACTCACCAGGACAAGCGTCCTTAATCTAGACTTTTTACCGAAGAGTGCGTATAAATCGCACTCTTTGTTTTTGTACCAAGCGGAAAACCAATATGCGCGAACTCGATACTCCAGCTTCTGATAATTACAACCAACGTTTTGGTGGCACTCGCCGTCTTTACGGTAACAGTGAAGTTGAGATTTTGCGTGCTGCGCACGTCTGTGTCATCGGTATTGGTGGTGTAGGTTCGTGGGCTGTTGAAGCGCTGGCTCGAACAGGTATTGGTGAGTTGACTCTTATCGATATGGATGACGTGTGCGTGACTAACATTAACCGCCAAATTCATGCTATGTCGGGCACTGTCGGACAGAGCAAAATTGAGGTGATGGCAGAGCGCGTTAAGCTGATCAACCCTGAGTGTAAGGTCAATCTTATCGACGACTTTATCACCGCAGAAAACCAGCATGAGTACTTAAGCAAAGAGTATGACTACGTTCTTGATGCTATCGATAGCGTGAAAGCAAAAGCCGCACTACTGGCTTACTGCCGCAGTAATAAAATCAAAGTCATTACCACAGGTGGGGCTGGTGGTCAGGTTGATCCAACCCAGATTAAGGTTGCTGATTTGACTAAAACGATTCAGGACCCACTCGCGAAAAAGATCAAAGATACGTTACGTCGACACCATAACTTCCCGACCAACCCTGCGCGTAAGTTTGGTATTGAATGTGTATTTTCTACTGAACAGCTAAAGTATCCGCAACCAGACGGTAGCGTATGTGGTGTCAAATCCACGGCTGAGGGGCCTAAACGTATGGACTGTGCGAGTGGTTTTGGCGCGGCAACGGTAGTTACCGCAACCTTCGGCTTTGTTGCCGTATCGCGAATTGTTGAAAAACTTATCCAAAAATACAGCAAGTAACTGATGGAGCTCTCTATGTCGTCGTTTCCTCAATCTCCGTTTGGCCAAGATATTAGCGTTGAAGATATCATTGCGACTATGCAAGGCTTCAAAGGCTGGGAAGACCGCTATCGTCAGGTAATCCAGTGGGGTAAAAAACTACCTCAGATGCCAGAAGAGCTAAAGTCGCAACAAGTGACAGTAGCAGGCTGTGAGAGTCAGGTTTGGCTGGTTAGCGAACTGGTGGAAGGCAAGTGGTATTTCTGTGCTGACTCAGATGCACGTATTGTTCGTGGTCTGATTGCACTTGTGCTGGCTGCATTCGATGGCAAAACAACTCAGGAAATCGCTAGCTTTGATACTGATAGCTATTTTGAACAGCTAGGTCTGATTGCTCACCTGAGCCCTTCCAGAGGCAATGGTCTTAAAGCGATTGTTGAGCAGATAAAGCAAGTCGCCGACTAATTTTTTCCTCTTCAGCCCGTCAGAAAGACGGGTTGATTATTATTGTTTAAAATTTAATCACTGCGATATTAACGCCTTAATAAATACGTGGCTTTACAACGCTTGTTGTCACTGCGTAAAGGCTGTACAATTCGCGCCCTTAATTAATGTTCCGTCGTTTGAGAGGCCACATGACCACTGAAAAAATCAATCTACTCGACTTTGATCGTCAAGGTATGCGTAAG
>Ga0209272_10000106_pt1 | contig 108200 bp, 74 predicted proteins | sample tdDd002_FD_187125 | JGI IMG/M metagenome (GOLD analysis project Ga0209272, IMG submission 187125) | Marine sediment microbial communities from the Atlantic coast under amendment with organic carbon and nitrate - tdDd00.2 (SPAdes)... | ecosystem: Environmental > Aquatic > Marine > Coastal >...
AATTAATCCCTATATTTGCATCGCAATTAAGGAAAAATGGTCCAGTAGCTCAGTTGGATTAGAGCAATAGCCTTCTAAGCTATAGGTCCCAGGTTCGAGCCCTGGCTGGATCACTTGATTTTTTTGCAACAACATATATTAGAGGATGGTCCAGTAGCTCAGTTGGATTAGAGCAATAGCCTTCTAAGCTATAGGTCCCAGGTTCGAGCCCTGGCTGGATCACAAAGACGATACGAAAGTATCGTCTTTTTTTGTGCCCATATTCACCACTTGACTTGTTACAAAAACAGGATCAGGGATCATTTACAGAAGTTGGATCTAAGTGTACGAAGTATATTTTTAGGGTTATGTGGAAATTTTAGGATTACCTTTTAAATTTTTTCGCTAGAGCCGCTGGGCTCTTACTTTTTTCTTAGATAAAAAAGTAAGCAAAAAATCAAGTCAGCCTGATCCTTGTTTCCACTATGTGGATGCAACAGTAGCACTCCTCACGGCAGGCTGACAAATCACGCTCAAAACATTTTGTAAAATTTATTAGCATTCTTTGTTAAAGTATATGGGATTGGCCTCGGCAACGCAAGTGGGGTACCCATAGGTGAAAAAGGCGTAAAAAAACAGAATGCTGTTTGAGCGAAGAATGAGCGAGTTCAGTCTGTTTAGCCTTTGAACTGTGATGGGTCAATGAGTGCCGGTTCCGAAGCATCGGGATGAATTTTTGGTGCTTTTTTTTCAAGCAAAAAGTACAAGAAAACTAAAGTTTAAATGTGAGTTTAGTCAGTTTAAATCCCCTTGCTTTCCATTGCAACATTTGTTATACGTCCCACGGCAGACTAACCAATCACGCTCAATTCTCAATATAAGCTTCCACTGGTTATCCTGTTAGGTTTGACACTTTCAATTCAATAAATCAAATTCAACGCATAGACCAGAAATTTATTAAAAACCAGAAGCATGAATATCTGCCAGAGTTTTTTAATGCTAAAATTATTGACTTAAGGAGATCCTTAAGAGGTGAGATAGATATAAAAACTTTACCTGTTCCGATTAATAAAAATACACGCTTAAATAGAATCTTTTTCGGGCAGACCCAGAAAATGAACCTTATTCTTGCAATAGCTATCGGAATATCGGGAAAGGATAAGCTTAGAAGGAAAATGGATGAGTAAAAGAGCCCTCTATAATGAGCTTTCTTAGTGTCGTTTATTATCTGTTTTTTTTTTTGCAATTTTTTGCAACTTTTTTGGTATTTAATTGTAGAACAGAGTACGTTAAGCAAGGCAATGAAAGTCTATTTAGTGCTTAGGTTTTAATTTATAGGCTATAGTGTCCTGCTAAGTTCGGTTATTATCCAGAGAGAGGTTATTTTAAAAGGAGGTATAAGTTATGACTAACGAAACAAATACGCAGATTTGTCCTTACTGCAAAGAGACAATTCTTGCAGGCGCAACGAAATGTAAGTTTTGCAAGTCTACTATTGAGGCCAAGGAGCCGGCTCACCAAGGTATTTGCCCTTATTGCAAAGAAGTAATTAAACCTGATGCGATTCGCTGCATTCACTGCGGAGCAGACCTGTCTCAACGTAGCACAGGCTGTTGTAGTGCCACCTCTAAGCAGGCATCAAGGAGCTGCTGTGTTCCTCAGTTTCAGAAACCCGGAGCTTGTCCTTGTTGTTCGGGGCAGCCGTTCGATCGGAAGCTCATTGAATGTCACAAGAAATGTACTTGTGAGCATCCAGCCGGTTTCCGTATGTATTGGATTGAGTGCAGATAAACTGACAGGTCGGTAAGGAGAGAGTATCTTACGCTTGAGTGTTCCAGCTGACCTGCTTCCCTCGCTTGAGGTGCAGTGTAGAGGAGAACCTAACCTTTCATATGGCACGCCACAGCTTTGCTACAACAATTACCCTGAGTAATCATGTACCCATTGAGTGCGTGAGTAAAATGATGGTCCCGATTTATCGGGAAAGGATGAGCTTAGAAGGAAAAATGGAGGAATAATAAAAGCCCCAGTAGTATGGGGCTTTCTTGTTCGTGTACTTTTCTTATAATCACTGATATATCCCTTCATCACCATAATTACCGTTATTGCCTTTATAGTTTTAAAAACTTGTTAAGATCAGTAGTTAGGTCTTTATTTTACAGCTTCGGTTTCCCGGACATCATTATAGCCTTCTTTAAATGCTTTCACATGAGCATCCCAATCGGTAATAACTTCAATTGTTAGCATTGTAAATAGTCCTAGAATAAAGAATAAAACATCTCTTTTGGTAATCCCCTTTTTCATATTTTAAAGTTTTTATAGGTTTAAGTGTCCCCTAATTCGTATCGCTAATTTCAACTGATGTTAACCTGTTCTCAACAGCACCTTTAATGCTGTTTTAGTTTTTAAAGTATAAATACTCACACTTACCTTTTTTAGCGAATATTTTGCATAGGGATAATGTGTCTTTATTGAGTTCTGATATGGCAAATTCGTTTGTCTCGTCCAGGTATTTGAGACTGATTCTATCATCATTTACCCACTGCCAGCTGATTGTCGTATCTTTTATGCCATAATTTTCAATCACATTTACAGTGCCATTTTTCTTGAAATCGAACACCAATACATGGTCTTCTGTTTTATAATGCTGCGTTTTTGTTGTGTATTTTTTATTGGCAATATCCGATGTGTTTTTCCATTTCAGCTTCCATTGCTTCCGGGTTAGTAACTCTTCTCTGCTCATAAAGTAAGAACATGAAGACAGGAGAGTGGTGAGTGTTACAAATAGAATAAATCTTCTCATCGTACGGTTATTTCAACGGTCTGTAAACCGCGTGTTCTATTTTATAGATACAGTACACAACTTCCCATTTTATAGAATTTGTCATGCGACTAGCAAATGTACATAAAATAATTATGTTATTGTTTACCAATTTGCTGATAATTATAAACGATATGTTTAGTGGCAGGGGGGTGTCTAAGTGCGCTCCACTGCCTATGGTGTAAGCTTGCGAGAGAAAAACCAATCAAAAAAAAATCCCTCTACTGCTTAGCAGGAGAGGGATTAAGATATATCGATTATGAAACGTTCGTCTAATTGTTTTTAATCTCCTTGTTAAGTGGAATGCTAAAGAAGAAAGTGCTGCCTTTACTGACTTCAGACTCTACCCATACTTTGCCATTCAGAAGCTGAATCATTTGTTTTACAATGCTCAAACCAATTCCGGTGCCGCCATAACTACGAGAATGGCTTTCTTCTCCCTGTCTGAATCGATCAAAAATAAATTCTTGTTTCTCTGCAGGAATACCTATTCCGGTATCTTTTACCCAAAAGAGCATGCTATCCTGCTCGTATTTGTAATTCACTTCTACCTGGCCTTGTTTTGTAAATTTTAGTGCATTATCAATCAGGTAAGTCAGGATCTGTTTTAATCGAAGGGCATCGAAATAAATATGCGTTTCTTCCAGGCATTTGTCATCCGGGAAAATAAGTTCGATATGTGATTTGTTTTGATTCACTTTCAGCTGTTCAAATTTCTCAGTCAGATCAATAAAAATCTGCTTCAGGTTAAAATTTGAATAGGTAATATTAACCGTACCCGTCTCAAGAATAGAGAAATCGATAATGTCGTTTATCAACGATAGTAAAGAGTTGCTATTATTGATAATGTGATCAATAAATTCATTTTTAAATTCAGGCGTAAGCTCATCCTGTTGAAGCAGTTCTGAGAAGCCAACAATGGCATTCATTGGGGTTCTTATCTCATGCGTCATATTAGATAAGAAAGCCGATTTAAGCCTGTCCGATTTTTCAGCCAACTCCCGGGCCTGTTCGAGTTCATTTTCTTTCCTGGTTCTGGTGTCTATCATCGTATTAATGGTAGAAGCCACTTTTTTAAAATCTGAAAAGTTGAGTTTCTCAATGTCTATTTTTATCGATTGTGTAGAAGCTTTTTTAAAGAACTTATTCAGAGAATCGACATTCTTGTTCATTCGATTAGATAATGCTTTTGCAGCAAGGTATAACAGCAGAATAGTAAAAGCGACCAGTAAGGCAACTTTGAGGCTGTACTTGATTAATCTATCGAATAATTCATGTTTGGCTGCTGAAATATCTTTCTCAACAGAATGGGTTTGAAAGCCCGATCCTATAATCCAATTCCAATCATCAATATCATAGAGATAGGCAATTTTTTCACCCTTAGGCATTTCGTAAGTAATGTACCTGGCTTTCTTTTCACCAGTAGAAAATAAAATCTGCCTTGGTATCTCAATATCTTCTTTTCCCTCGAATGATCTGTAAATATGCCCGATGTACTTTTCATTTTTATGTAGCAGGCAAGTTCCACTTTTTGAGTAAATGAAAAAGTAGTTGTCCTTATCGACTTTCATATTCTTAATTCTCTCGATACAGTCGGCCTGTATTGTTCCAAGAATATCATCGGAGTATGCAAAACTTCCCATGTACCAATTGTAGGGCTTAAATTTCTTTACGTAGGATATTTTGGTGTAAGCGTTATACTTATTGGGAACCTTCTTTGAATTTTCATATTTGATGAAAGATTCATTGCGGTCTTTCAGGTGGTTTATTTCGTTGGTGACGAGTTGGTTTTGGTTGATGTCTTTGAGCTTTAATAATGACTGACCTTCCCGTTCCGGATTCCGGGGATAAAGTACACCAATACCTTCGAGTGTATTTATGAATACATATCTTTTTTGAGAATTAAATTTAAATGCAGAAATAGCCTCTTTTATTCTCTTTTGTATCTCTTGTTTAGAAAGTGTGTGTTTATTTTTAGTGTAAATATAAAGAGCAATTGCATGAGCTTGATCTACATTGGTCTTTAGGTTTTTCTTAATGATTTCTTCTGATTGACTTATCTTAAAGTCAATGTAGTCTACGCATTCTTTGGTGTTTTGCGTTAAAGTTTCTTTATGTTCTGTAATGAATTTATTTCTGAGTGATTTCGATTCCTGATCGAATTTCGCATATTCATTGTATATCCATATCCATCCCAGGATAAAAAGGAAAAGGCCTGATAATGATGAGAAAAGAAGAAGATAAGTATTGCTTATACTAAGATTCTTAAAATGTCTGAAAATAGAGAATTGATTCAAGGCATTATAGTTTAGGGACAATTATCGGGTAAAATTATCGACAATTATTTTAAATATAGAGTTAAACGTATCAAAACAGCCCTTAAGTTCTTCACGGATGGCTTCGTCAATTTCGTCCGTAAAAGAATCTTCTGATTTTGAATGATGAGTCAAAACAGGCTTGTGATATCTGTTAGTTTTTAAATTTAAGATAAAATGTGGAATTTTTCTGTATTCGGCATGAATAGTGAATTGTTTTTCTTTGATATGCTCTTTTTGTAGCAGAAAATTGTAGATATCTATGAAATGCACGGATGAATTTCCAAGAAAAGCCCTCAGTTCGAATTTCTGACTTAATGGGATTTCATAAAATAGAGTCAAATCAGTCTCCTGTGCCGGTAGATATTCAATGAAAACTCTGTTCTGGTTGATATTGACGTAGTCGAATTCAAACATCCATTTTAGTTCATGAAAACTTTTGAGTTCTTTCTTTATGGCATGCAATACTTTTAAGCGGGGAAGAACTGTGTAGTTAAAATTGGCGTTATTTGAGAATTCGGAAATCGCTTTCTCAATGTTCTGTTTATTTAGTTCTGCCTTCATTATCCTAGATTTTAGATATAATTTGAGGCTAAAAATACACAACATAAGCTTAATCTACATCCTCAATTTTACTCATTTTTAGATGATGTCATGTTTATTGATAAGAATGTTGTTTGATTGGTGTTGGTGTTCAGTGTCTTACGAGTTTGTAATAATTTGACAAACTTGACAGGAAAATATTTAAAGCTAAATGCTTATTATTGTACCATGCATAGAAGGATAGCTTACAGATGTTTAGGAATATTATTGTTGACACTCATTACATATTTAGCAATGGGTTCTCAACGATATCGTTCTTCTGTGACCTTAAATGAGGGGCTCCCCAGTAACAATATTCACCAGGTATTTTCCGATTCGCGACATATCGTTTGGGTGGCAACTGATGCCGGTTTTTTTGAATTCGATGGGGGAAAGGTCAAGTTTCGAAAAGAATTAGAGCGTTTATACGGTGAAAAGGTTGTTTCTATTAGTGAAGATGCCAAGGCTAATTTATGGATTGCCGCTGTTGATGTAGGCTTGTGTCGTTTCGATGGGCTTGAGGTAAAGATTTTCGATTTAAGAGACTTCGGCTTATCCAATGAACTTCAGAGTATTTATTATATGGCCGATCAGGACATATTGATAGCTGGTACCACTGAGGGGGTATACCGAATCGATATTAGTAATATAAATGCTTTATCTATTATTCCTTTCGAATCAAACAGGAGGGTTGATGTCTCTCATTTTATAGAGCGAAATAAAAAACTTGTTGCGATCTCAAAAAACAGCGCAGAGGTTTTTGAATGTAATTTTGAAACAGGGGAACTCGACTTTATTGAGCAAGACGAATTTCTTCCTGTTATTCAGTTTAATCGTTTTCATACTTCCATCTTAGCAAATAATCTGGCACTTACCAATGAGGCATTCAGGCTTCGGGTTGAAGGATGTGATGACCTAATCTGCGAGATAATTCAATCGCAGCATGGGAAACTCGAGAGCTTTTATTTGGTTCGCTATTTCGAAAAAGGCATTGAGTACCGAAAAGTATTAAGACTTGCAGGTCAGGAGATAGAAGATTTTTCCAAAGTGAATGGTATCGATGACATTTTTATACAATCCGTTTTTATCGATATAGATGAAAGTAATATCTGGCTGGCATCACGGAATAAGGGTATTATTCGTCTTCAGAATTCAAAGTTTCAATATTTTAATGCGTCCTATTTTGATATGGATAAATTGGATATTTTGGATTTGGAGACAGATGAGAAGGGCAATATCTATTTTGCCACAAATAAAGAGATTATCTATTTTAAAGAGGGAAAAATCCTGAAGCGAATTTCAACCTCAAAATTATGTAGCATTAAAGAAGGTCACAATTCTGCTGTCTGCGAAGAGGAGATTCTGATATATGATATTCTGAACGATGGCAAATCAAAACTCTGGTTTGCTACGAATTTGGGCTTTTTTACTCTCGATTTACGTGATGATTCAATTGCTTTTTTAGGTATCAGTCCTGCTTCCAAGTTTATTTTCACTCCTGAAGGTCATTTGCTTTGTACCTGGAAAAATGAGATTCTTGTTTTTTCCGGAGAAAAATTCGAAAATAAGTTTTTCAGTCAGAAATTATCAAAATCAGTTGGTTTTGATTTTAGTAAGCTTGCCCTGGGCGTATCAGAAGTTTGGATTTCAACCGAACAAAAGGGGATACTCAGATACAGTTCCGGCGTGTTGAAACATTTCAACCGAGACAATTCAGGCATTCATAATGTGATTAATGATTTATTGTTGCTTCCTGATGGGAATCTGGTCGCGGGTGGAAATAATGGGATCATCTATAAGTTGAAATATGTTGATGAACAACTTAAAATATCCGGAAAGATCGATCGAGACTTAGGATTGATGGGAACTTCAATACAAGGCTTTCAGTACCTGAAAGATGGATCTCTTTGGTGTGGTACCAACAAGGGGGTGTATCGTTTCGACTATGCCTCATGGAAACAGGATTCTGCTATTGAATATCGTTTCTGGGATGAGGCTAAAGGTTATCACGACAGAAGTGGTAAAAGCTCCATTGTAGATAAGGATCAGAATATTTGGGTGCAAACCAGTACGCAGCTCTTAAAGATTGATAACAGTAGTATTGATGTGCATAATAATAGTCGTTGTAATTTAATCTTGCAGAATATCCAGATTTACAATAAGGACTGGCATCCGGATGCTTCCCAAATAGATACCTGGTCCAAAAGGATTTTAAGTCCGGTAAACCTGTCTCATAATCAAAATTACCTCACTTTTTTATATGGTTTTCAGAACTGTTTGAATCCGGGTAAGAGCGTTTTCAGGTTCCGCCTGGACGGTTTCGATTCGGAATGGTCAGATTGGAGCTCAAATACCCAGGCTGTTTATTCCAACCTGCCAAGTGGGGATTATGTGCTGAATATCCAGGGGAAACACCTTAATAGGGGCGACATTATTCCTCTTACGATTCGTGTGTCAATTGCCTTTCCCTGGTGGCAAAAAGCCTGGTTTTATGCCATTGTTTTTTCGATTGCTGTTGCTTTATTAATTGGAGGAATGAGAATTTACACACGCAGTATCAGGCAAGAGGAAGAAGATCGGAATAAAGTGAGCAATAGTATTCTGGGACTTAAGATGAAAACACTTCAAAACCAACTTGATCCCCACTTTATATTTAATGCCCTTAATTCTATTCAAGGCTACATTCTGGAAGAAGAGACAGAAAATGCCCTCGACTATCTATCTGACTTCTCCACAGTGCTCCGGAAGAATATTGATAATGCTGATAAGGATTTTATAAGTCTTTCCGACGAGGTGGCCTATTTGAAACACTATGTGAAACTGGAGCAAATGCGTTTTATGGATCGCTTTATTTTTGAAATCGGATTAAGTAAGTTGGTCAATCCTTATAACTATTTTGTGCCTCCTATGTTGATACAGCCTTTTGTTGAGAGTGCTATAAAATATGGCTTGTCAGCTTGTAATGGCGATGGTTTAATACTGATTAATTTCGAATTGGAAGATGATAGTTACATCCGTTGTACCATTGAGGATAATGGTATTGGGCGCTCGGTAGCCAAAACATTTGATGCTGAAAGTCGACAAAACTCACATGAAAGAACGATGCAAATTGTTCAGGAAAGAATATCTCTTCTGAATAGGATGAATAATGATAGTCGAAAGTATGACTATAAAATATTCGATTTGTATGATGAGAAACAAAGACCAATAGGCACCAAGGTTGAGATCGGATTACCTTTCAAGAAAATGGACGCCTGATAATAAGAAATGCTTCCGCTTTACAAGTTACTATCCAAATAGTCACGAACTTCCTTTCTGTAAGCCTCCAGCAGTTGTTTCAGCAGATGATGATTGACCTTGAAAGATATGGTATCCATTTTTCGAACAGGGAGGATTTGTCGAGATGTACCTGTCAGGAATGCAGAATCGAATTCAGAAAGCCTCTTATAAGCTATTTTCTCTTTCAGTACCGGAATTCCCATCTTCTCGCATATCTCGATGACCTTACCACGTACAATACCATTCAGCACCTCGTCATCGGGAGAGGTTACCAGTTGTTCCCCTTTTATAAAGAACAGGTTCGACCGACTTCCTTCTGTGATATGATTAAGGTTATCCATCAGGATAACTTCGAAAATTTCAGGATCTTCAATAATTGTATTGGTGAAAGTTCTTAGTTTGTGATTGTAGACTTTAGCCTTTGGTTTACTACGTTCGGCATTGTAAATTACGGTTCGAACCCCATTTTGATATTCTTGTTTTGTGGGGTATTTATGGTGAACGAAATAGCAGTAGAAATTTCGATTATTGTCATGAATGTTGAATACAATTTTAATATTGCCTTCGCTAACACCATTCTTTTTGATAACAAGATTGATTTTTTCAATCAGTTCATCCCGGTCGAGCCAGATGTATTGGCCGACTTGTTTGGCTGAGCTTACCAGGCGAAGCAGGTGCTGTTCTACAAAAATGGCTTTTGTATCGACAATACGAATAACCTCATACAGAGAGAGTCCAAGCCTGAAATTTTCTGCCCTGAATTTATCGACATCTTTCAGTTTGTTGTTATGCAGGTACTTGTATTGAGCGCATTCATTCATTTTTTTCTGCTTCTGATTTCGACTGCAAATTAGTCTTTTTTTAAGGATTTATTCATAAGATTCTATCCCCTATATTGGCAATTTGTAGCTTTATAATCTTATCTGTGAATATCGGGATCAGACGTTTATAATATTGATATTTATGATGGTTTTCCTTTACATATTGATTATATTAGAGCTTGTTATTCGGGAATTTGTTTTCTCATGAATCAATTTTATTAAAGACAAAGAGTATGGCTCTAATAAAATGGACTTAAGACTTAAGTTTAGATCACCCCGTAATTGATCGCCAGTATCAGGATCTTTTTGGTTTGGTTAATCGGTTGATTGAAAGTAAAGGTTTTGATAACGAATTTGTTAAAACGACTCTTCTCGACTTAAAGATATACAGTGAAAAACATTTTAGCGAAGAAGAGGCTATATTGGAAGAAAGAGCCTATCCGAACCTGGAAGATCATAAGTTTGAACATCGTTTTTTTGTGCGTAGAATCTCCAGCTTTTGTAAGGAGCTGCTAGACGATAATCAGGAATTATCACAGAAAATGCTGGAATTTCTTGCCGATTGGCTTGCTCATCACACTTTAGTTGAAGACCAGGATTATAAGAAATACTTATAATTTGATGTATATTTGTAGCCAATAGCCCGTGAACTTCATAATGAGTTCAGGCTTATTATAAAAAAAAACTAAATATAAAAGAATATGGCAAGTAGAAGAAACTTTAAGAAAGATGTAAATTTCTTGACCAATGAGATATTTATGCGTAGCATAGTTCATCTTGAGTTTTTTGGCAAAAGAAATGCTGATGAAGTATACAGCATCATGAACGAAGCAGCTGATGCTCGTAATAACTACATTGCTCGTATCAATCAAAAGCTTGAGAATAAGGCTGAGATCAAACCTCATTTTAAATCTATTTACGACGATTTGTTGAATTCGACTCATAATCTTCTTGAGAAAATAGACAATCTGGATATTGACTAGAAGAACGCTTACTTAATAAAGAATGCAAAGGCTTTTTAGCTTTTGCATTTTTGTTTTTTTATATCACCACTAACCAACTAACATTTGTTTTTGATGAAACGAGCCACTAGGGGTAATTGCTTCAAATGAAGTTATATTATTTGGCGACTTTCTCCCTTCCGATAGCTATCGGGATGACTTAAACAAGAAAACTATTTTCAAATGAAACGATTACTATTCACATCAATTGCCTGTTTGCTATTGAGCATGGGGATGGCTCAAACTAATAAGAGAGCTTTGCAACACAGCGATTACGATGGATGGAAGAATGTCAAAGGCCATAAAATATCTGATAATGGCGAATGGGTTGCTTATGAAGTCAATCCACAAAAAGGAGATGGCTACCTATATTTGTATCAGCAGTCAAGTGCTCAACTTGATTCATTTCCTAGGGGCTACGATGCCAGATTCTCTCCGGATTCAAAAAGCTTAATTTTTAAAGTAAAAGCCCCATTGGATACCATCAGACAAGCCAAGCTAAAGAAAGTCAAGAAAAAAGACTTGCCTAAAGATTCACTGGCTGTTTTGAATTTAACAACCAATAGCCTGGTTAAATATGCCAATTTAAAGTCATTTAAAACACCGCTTGATAGTGGTGAGTGGATCGCTTTTGTTTTGGAAGCCAAAAAAGTAGAGAAGGACAGTATTTCAAAACCAGAAAAGAAGACTATAAAGAAGAAAAAAGCGATTGAGAAACCAGAAGTCGGAGATTTATTTTTGAAACATTTGCTTACAAATGAGACTTTGACTTTCTCCAATGTGAGCGATTATAATTTATCTCGAAATGGAGAGTCAGTTTCTTTTATTAGTCAAAGTCAGGACAGTATTTCGGAAGCTAAAGTTTCGATTCTGAATTTTGATGACAGCAAGCAGAAGGTTATTTTCCAAAAGAATGGCTTGGCAAAGAAAATGACAATCTCATCGGAAGGTAATAAGTGTGCTTTTATTTTTTCTGCGGACACAGCCAAAATCAAAGGGTACGAATTGCAGTATTTCGATTCTAGGCTGCAGCAATCGAAGTTGATTTTGGATACCTTAAGCACATCGATTCCTAAGGACTGGGCAGTAAGCGAAAATGGAAACATCTATTTCTCGAGAAATACTAAGAATTTGTATTTTGGTATTGCGCCCAAAGCGGTAAAACATGAGAACGATTCTTTATTGGATGAAGAACGTTACAAACTTGATGTATGGAGCTGGAAAGATCCCTTATTGCAGTCAGAGCAGAGGGTCAAATTAAAAGAAGAAGAAAAACGTTCCTATTTAGCCGTTTACGATACTAAAAAAGGTGCGATTCATCAGTTGGGGCAAGTTGATATGCCTGATACCAAACTGTATGATCATGGTAATTCTCTTTATGCCCTTGGAAGTTCAGCTTTGCCTTACCATATGGAAGAATCGTGGAACGATTGGTATAAGGACTATTATTTGGTGAATGTAAAAACCGGAAAATCAGAATTGGTGCTTTCAAAGAAAAATTCGAAAGTCGAAATATCACCTTCTCAAAAATACCTGTACTGGTACGAAACGGCTGACAGCACTTGGAATGCCTACCATATTTCAAGTAAAAGGACACGTAAGTTAACCCGCGACATTGCAGCAAATTTCTATTCTGAGACACATGATACGCCTAATGATCCTTCGCCATATGGGGTGATGGGCTGGACAAAAAACGATGAGTCTGTCTTGATTCAGGATAGATACGATATCTGGAAAATTGATCCAAGAGGAAAGCAAACTCCGGTAAACCTAAGCAAAGGCTTTGGACGAAAGGAAAATATTCGTTTTTCATACGTTAAACTTGATCCGGAAGAGCGATTTATCGATTTGGAACAACCTCTTCTTTTGAAAGCTTTTGGGGAATTCAATAAGAAGTCCGGTTTTTACAGTTTAATGGCTGGTGAATCTGTTCAGGCAATTCGTTTCGAAGATGTCAGTTATTCAACACCTGTAAAAGCCAAACAGGCTGACCGTATCTTGTGGACTCGCTCTACATTTGTCGATTATCCTAATCTTTGGCTAAGTAATTTGAGTTTCGGGAATGAGAAGCAGGTATCTGATGCGAATCCTCAACAAAAAAATATTTTGTGGGGAGATGTTGAACTTGTAGAATGGACATCAGGTGATGGTGAAAAATTACAGGGTATGTTCTTTAAACCTGAGAATTTTGATACGAACAAGAAGTATCCTATGTTGGTTTATTTCTACGAAAGAGTGAGTGACCGTTTACATCGACACTATGTACCACAGCCTAATTGGTCGATTATAAATCCTACCTATTGTGTGAGTAACGACTATCTTATTTTTATGCCTGATATTACTTACCCTAAGGTTGGCTATCCGGGTGAGAGTGCTTATAGTTCAATTGTAACAGGAACGCTGGCTATGATGGATCGTTTTGACTTTATCGATAAGGATAATGTAGCCTTGCAGGGACAGAGTTGGGGTGGCTACCAGATTGCGCATTTGGTAACCGAAACAAACCTATACAAATGTGCTATGTCAGGTGCACCTGTGAGTAATATGACATCAGCTTATGGTGGCATTCGATGGAAGAGTGGTCGAAGCAGAATGTTTCAATATGAACATACACAAAGTAGAATAGGGGGGACGCTTTGGGAAAAACCCTTACAGTATATCGAAAATTCACCGATTTTCTCTGTACCTAAGATTGAGACGCCTTTACTCATTATGCACAACGACCACGACGGTGCTGTGCCATGGTACCAGGGAATTGAATTTTTTGTGGCTATGCGACGATTACAGAAGCCTTGTTGGATGCTTTCGTACAACGATGAGGCTCATAATCTGAAAAGACGAGCTAATCGTATGGATCTATCTATTAGAATGATGCAGTTTTTCGATTATTATCTGAAGGGACAAGCACCACCGGCCTGGATGATTGATGGTATTCCAGCTATAAAAAAAGGAAAATATGATGGCTATGAATTAAAGAAATAGCCTTAAAGAAAAGACCTCAAACAATTTGTTTGAGGTCTTTTTTTTTATCTTTTTGTCATCAGATTCAAGTGACTTCAATTCTTCCTGATTGGGTATTTTTTTTTCTTCAGACCAATAGAAATTCTGCGAGTTTAGAATTTGGGCCAGTTTAAAGCATGTCATCTTTATCGAGCCTTTAAGATCACCCCTAAAGACTGAAATTTTATTTGTAAACCGATCCGCTTATAAGTTTCTGTATATAGCAGATATTTGTTTGGCTTCCCTTATGAAAAGGATTTTGAGATGTAGGATACTTCATCAGACTGCATGTCTACGATGAGTGTTCTGAGAGGAGAATCAAACTTATCTGCAATAATCTCAAGTTCGTCATCACTAAATTGATCCATGAGTTGTATGAATTTCCGATAGGCTTCTTCGTTTACCTTTAATTGAATTGTATGCATAATGAGTTGTAAGAATTAAGAGTTCTAATATACATTTTTTTTTAGCTTATTCAAATGTTATGATGATGATATTTGTGATCAACTATATGTGTGGTGTGATGAATAAGGAGTTCTGTTACACTAAAAATGATTTTATCTTTCGCGTTTTATTATTTATTGCTTACCGATACCCTCAGTTAAAACCTGGGGGCTATCCCCTCTTTGGGGGTATTGGCCGGGTATTTGTAAATACTTCAGAATTCTGGAAATTACTTAGTTATACATCAAAAAAAAAGAGTCTCGAATGAGACTCTTTTTAAATGCTTGATTAAGCTGAATTATTTTTTCTTAGCGTTGTAGCCTTTTTGCTTTGCAGCATCTTCCAAACGTTGTTGGAATTTCGATTTCTTAACTGGTTTTTTCTTTGCTGCTTCGAGCATAGCCAAAACCTTATTATCGTCAACCATGAATTTACGAATTGCCCATGTCTGAATAATGGTAAATAGAGTTGCAATAAAGTAGTAGTATGATAGACCTGATGCATATTGGTTAAACCAAACAAGGAACATTAGAGGCATCATATACATCATGGCTTGCATACCCGGCATTTGCTGGTTGCCAGCAGTCATCTGACCATTCATTTTGGTATAAATCACGTTCGTACCAGCCATTAATAGACAGAATAATGAGACGTGGTCACCATAAAATGGGATATTCCATGGTAAGGTTAAGATTGAATCATATGATGATAAGTCTGTTGCCCAAAGGAAACTTTTTTGACGAAGCTCAATAGATGCTGGGAAGAATCGGAATAAAGCAATAAGGATAGGGAACTGTACCAACATCGGTAAACAACCACCCATCGGATTTACCCCGGCTTTCTTATACAAAGCCATGGTTGCTTGCTGACGCTCCATAGCTTTATCTTTTGGAATCTTCTCATTTATGGCATCAATCTGAGGCTTCAATACTCTCATTTTTGCCGTTGATAAGTAAGACTTATAAGTTAGTGGTGATAGGACTAATTTGATCAGAATGGTTAAAATCAGAATGATGATACCATAATTACTGATATAATTCTCAAGGATGTTGAAAACAGGAATCACGGCGTATTTGTTTACCCAGGCAAACATTTTCCAACCAAGATCGACTAAGGCATGCAACTCAATATCCTTACCATACTCTCTAAGGGTCTTGTATTTGTTAGGCCCAAAATAGAATTGCATTGGATAGCTCTCTTTAACATCACCACTATAGGGTAGGGAAATTTCAGCAGAGAAGTTTTTCAGAATAGGAGAATGCTCATCCATGTCTACTGACTTCAACTTAATCCCTTTAAATGTATTCTCAGCAATAAGAGCTGAAGAGAAAAACTGTTGTTTGAAAGCGATCCATTTAACCTGAGTCGTTAAATCTTCTTCATCGTCTCCACCGGCACTTAAATAATCTACATCATCCTCATGGAATTTGTAATATAAGCTGGTGTATTGGTTCTCGAACTTACGTCCTTTTTCCTTGCTTGAGATATCAGCTTGCCAGTTGAATGTCAGGTTGTTCTGGTTACGGGAAATCACATTGTTAAGACCAATTGCTTTAATTTCAAAATCAAGCATATAGCTGTTAGGAGCCAGGGTATACTTATACTCAAGGTATTGATCATCGCTAGCATGAAGTTTCATGCTTAAAGATTTCTCTTGCGAGCTGGCATCAATGTTCCCGAAGCTGTTATCAGCTGTGAAGAATAAATCCTGAGTGTCGATAGGCTTATTCTGAGCATAGAAACTCATACCAAAGCGAGTCTTTTCACCTTCCCAAAGTATCAGTGGTAATGAATCGTGAGTCTGGTAATCTTTTAGCTCAACAGAGTAAATACGTCCCCCTTTATTGCTAATCTTAATCTTAACGAGCTTGTTTTCAAGGGTAATAAACTCTTCTTTTTGAGCAGCAGCCGATGAAAACACACCAAATGTTTCCTGAAGGTGTGTCGGATCTTTTTGCTTTTCAGCCTCAATGGCTTTCAGAGCGACAAGTCTCTCGGTCTCTAATTGCTGATCGCGTTGATCTTCAACTCTTGCAATAGAGTCGCGGGTTTTCATAGCCTTAATTTCTTCATCGGAAGGTTTGGTCAGGTAAGTATACCCAATCAAAATGGCTCCAATAATGACTAATCCCCAAATTGAATTTTTATCCATTTATTCGTTTCTATTTGGATAGATCATGTGAGTGCTGCCAGTTTTTGCTGACAAGCTGTGTTTGTTTAGCTTAGGGCTAAATCAAAGTTCACATTCTATCTTATTGATAATTCTATATTATTTGTCGCTATTGGCAACCTTCACAAACTCAACAAAAAGAGGGTGTGGGTTGATAACGGTACTCTTATATTCAGGATGAAACTGAACACCTACAAACCATTTGTGGTTTTCTAATTCAACGACTTCAACGAGTCCGGTTTCAGGGTTAAAACCTGTTGCATTCATTCCCGCAGCTTCGAATTGACTTAAATAGTCACTGTTGAATTCATAACGGTGACGGTGACGCTCCGAAATTGTCAGGTTTTTGTAAGCTTTCTGACAATTTGAACCATCCTTTAGTTCACATTCGTAAGCTCCTAAACGCATGGTTCCCCCTTTTTCAGTCACATTCTTTTGCTCCTCCATCAGGTTGATTACCGGATTGTGAGTTTGAGGGTTCATTTCAAGAGAATCAGCATCCTCTAATTTTAGAACGTTACGTGCGAATTCGATTACTGATACTTGCATACCCAAACAGATGCCTAAAAAGGGAACATTATTTTCACGGGCATATTTCACAGCAAGTATTTTACCTTCCATTCCTCTGTGACCAAAACCAGGCGCAACTAAAATACCATCCAGATCTTTTAATTCTTTCTCATAGTTGTTGTCCTTCAGTTTTTCAGAGTGAATCCAGTTGACCTTAACCTTACACTCGTTTACAGCTCCGGCATGAATAAAAGCTTCGGCAATCGATTTGTAAGCATCTTTCAGCTCAACATATTTCCCCACCAATCCAATATTAACTTCTGTTTTTGGATTTTTATGTCTATTTAGGAATTTAGTCCATTCTTTAAGTTGTGGCTCTCCATCAGAAGATAAACCTAACTTTTCAAGAACAATGGCATCTAGTTTTTCTTCACGCATTTTCAATGGAACATCATAGATGGTTTCCACATCGATGGATTGGATAACAGCGCGAGGATCCACATTACAAAACAAAGCTACTTTTCTTCTGATATCAGTTGAAAGTTCATGCTCTGTTCTCAATACCAAAATCTCAGGTTGAACACCAGTTTCCAGTAGAGATTTAACGGAGTGCTGGGTTGGTTTTGTTTTCAGTTCGCCTGATGCTGCCAAAAATGGCACAAGAGTTAAGTGTATAACTAAAGCATCGTTTCCAAGTTCCCACTTTAACTGGCGAACAGCTTCAATATAGGGTAAAGATTCAATGTCGCCTACAGTACCACCAATTTCAGTGATCACAAAATCGAACTGATTTTTCGATCCCAACATCTTGACATTACGCTTGATCTCATCAGTAATATGAGGAATAATCTGTACTGTTTTGCCTAAATAATCACCTTTTCGTTCCTTGTTGATGACATTTTTGTAGATTCTTCCAGTGGTCACATTATTAGCCTGAGAAGTAGGAATGTTTGTGAAACGTTCGTAATGGCCTAGGTCCAAGTCGGTTTCTGCGCCATCGTCAGTTACATAACACTCGCCATGCTCGTATGGGTTAAGAGTTCCCGGATCAACATTTAAGTAAGGATCCAACTTTTGGTTTGTAACAGAATAGCCTCTGGCTTGTAATAGTTTAGCTAAAGATGAAGCTATGATTCCTTTTCCCAATGAGGAGGCTACTCCTCCTGTAACGAAGATATATTTAGTTGCAGACACTTTTAGAAGGTTTAATGGTTGATTAAAACTGCAAAAATAGGCAAAATATAGCGTTTTGGAAAACTATTTTTTGAACTAAAGTCAGTCGTTATAATAAAAAAATACCTCCATGAAAAATCAGAGAGGTATCTTTGGCTCTTTATTAAGATTTAAGCTTGGAATTATTTATGTCAGAAATCATACAATCTGCTGTTTCCTAGGTTAAATCATCTATGATATTTATTTTTTCATTCAATAGAGCAAGATTCTTTTTGCCTTGATTAATTTTTTCCTGCATTTCTTTGAGTATGGAACTTGAGCTATCAGATAAGGAAAAGAATCCCATGTTATTTTCCCAAAGTGCAATGTCATTTTCCAGTTGTTTGATTTTATTGAAGAGTTTGTTACGTTCATAAATAAGCTTGTCTTCAGATTTTTTCCCGTCGAGTATACTGTCAATTTTCAATCTGTATTTTTGAATTTCTAAGTTACTCGAATCCAAATGCATTTTATCGTATACGCTATTAATCGCTTTTCTGAACTCGTTTTGAACCTTTTCTTTATTTTTGAAAGGGACGTGACCAATTTCCAACCATTCTTTTTGGAATTGTTTTATGGCCTCAAGGTTTGAATTATTATCATCGCTAATCTCTAAGGTATTTACTTTTTCAATTAAAGCTTCCTTAAGTTTCAGATTGTCAGTCTGTTTGGAGTCTAGGTTGTTGAAATGTTCTGCTTTATTATTGAAAAAGGTATCACAAGCTAATCTGAATCTATCCCAAAGCTCATTTGATACCTTTCTGGGAACAGCACCAATAGCTTTCCATTTTTTTTGAACTCGAATCAATTCGTTAGTTGTGTTTTTCCAATCAGTACTGTCTTTTAACTTTTCGGCTATTTCACAAAGTTCAATCTTCAGTTTCAGATTATCGTTTAATTTATCCTTATGCTCCAAATAATAGTCGCGCTTGTGATTGAAAAATAAATCGCAGGCTGCTCTAAAGCGTTGGTAAATCTGATTATTATCTTTTTTAGGGGCGAAACCAATGCTGCGCCATTTTTTTTGTATTTCCAAAATTTCTTTTGAAGCCACATTCCAGTCCTTGTGTGAGTCAACGGTCCTGGCCGCTATTTCTTCAACTTTTTCACACAAAGCAGCCTTCTGTTCAAGATTGCGAACTTGTTCTTCACGAACATTATTATAGAAATTCTGTTGGTTTTTATTGATAATAGTTGTTGCCGCTCTAAAACGCTCCCATAATTCATCTCTCTTTTCACGTTCAACAGGGCCTGTTTCTCGCCACATTTCATGAAGCTTCTGAAGATTATTGAAAGCCTTTATAGCTGATGGTTCTTCAAGGAGTTTTTCCGCAGTTTCACAAAGCTTGGTTTTAGCCTCATAATTTTTGCGTAAATCCATGTCACGCAATTCACGATTAATTTTGATGTAATCGTAAAAACTTTCAACGGCATGATGGTAATTTTCCCACAAGTGTTTTACCGATTGAGACGGTACCATTCCGCTATCTTTCCATCGTTTTTGGAGTGCTCTAAAATCGTTAAATGTTTTCTCAAAAGATTCCTGACCATTAATTAAATGCTTTATTTCATCAATAATTAAGAGTTTCTCCTTTAGATTCTTCTCTTTTTCTTTCTCAAAATTTTTAACGACTTCAGCCTTCTTTTCTCTGAATTGTTGTAAGAGGCCTTTTATTTCAATTTCAATCTCGTCTTTGCCTGGTTTAAAATCAGCTTCTACACCACCTTCTTCAATAAATTTTCTTTTTATTTCTTCAATCTCAGCATTGTGTTTTTTGTAGAAATGAATTTTAATGCTTTCAGCCCTATCTCTCGACTCTTGATTTAATTCAGATTCGAGAATTAGTTTAAGTCGTTGAATCAGCTCATGTTTCTCCATAGAGGCATAATTGGGCTTTTCCTGAAGTTCTTTTTCAGGATTAGTTTCCAAATTTTCGTCTGTAGCTAAATCAGATTTAGTCTTTGATTCATTAGCCTGAGATTCTGGTTGATCATGAGAAGTTTCTTTTTGCAATTCAGGTTCCTGATTTGGCTCTTTCTCATGTGAGGGCGTAAGATCTTGTTCTTTCATGTAGTTTTTATTGAAGGATAGCCCATAATTGGCTTACCAAATTGACAATATAGAGATTAGGGTTCTTAAAGTACTATTACGAATTTAGTTAATTATGAATGAAACTTCAAAGAATAATAGCATTTATTTGTTGGCTAAATTAAAGGAAATCACGATGAAACACGCATTTTATGATCAGATTTATTAATCGAGAACCCTAATTGCTATTTAATTCTACCAGTAGTTTCTCTTATATTCCTTTGAAAGTATTTTATAATAAGCTCTTGCTGAGAAGTTATTGGAGTTTTTTAGTTGAGTGTAATGGCTTGGTAATGGGTTGTTTGGTGTAGATGCTGTTGGCTTTTTAAACTGTATGGACATCTATTACACATTGAAGTCCATGTTTTTTTTGTTTTAGTTGGGCTTGATTTATACTTTTGAGCAAAATTTAGAACGAGATGAGAATTGATATATTAACTGTTGTGCCCGATTTATTAGTAAGTCCACTGGGACATTCTATAATTCAGAGAGCTAAAGACAAAGGAGTGGTTGAAATTCATGTCCACAATATCCGCGATTATTCAGAGGATAAGCATAATAAAGTTGATGATTATGCATTTAGTGGAGGTGCTGGTATGGTGATGCGCTTAGAGCCAATAGTTAAGGCAATTGAACATCTTACTGATCAGCGTAAATATGACGAGATTATTTTTACTTGTCCTGACGGTGAGCTTTATAATCAGAAAACTGCCAACACGCTTTCATTGAAGGAGAATATCATGATACTTTGTGGTCACTATAAAGGTATCGATCAAAGAATTCGAGATCATTTCATCAGTAAAGAAATATCGGTTGGCGATTTTGTATTAACAGGCGGTGAGTTGGCTGCAGCCATTATCACAGATAGTGTTGTTCGGCTATTGCCGGGAGCAATGGGGGATGAGACGTCTGCTTTAACAGATTCTTTCCAGGATAATTTGCTGGCTCCTCCACTTTACACCCGACCTGCAGAATTCAGAGGTTGGAAAGTGCCTGAAATTCTTTTGTCAGGAGATCATAAGAAAATTGAAATCTGGCAAGAGCAGAAAGCCTATGAAAGGACAAAGCTGTTACGTCCTGACTTGCTTAAAGAAGACTAATGTATGAAGCTGCAAATTATCGATTTTTGAATCGAAATTTGCAGCTTTATATTGTTAATAATTTTCACTTTTCTCTTCAAAGTAAGCTTGAGGATGTTGACAAGCTGGGCAATTTTTTGGTGCCTTTGTTCCATCATGAACGTAACCACATTTTCTGCAGTACCATTCCGTACTTTCCTCTTTCTCAAACACCTGTCCTTCTTCAATATTCTTTAAAAGTTTAAGGTATCTGGTTTCATGCATTTGCTCAACTTTTGCTATTGTTTTGAAAGCAGCAGCAACTTGTTTGAAGCCTTCTTCGCTTGCAATTCTTGCAAATTCAGGATATAATTCAGTATATTCTTCGTTTTCTCCCATAGCAGCAGCCTTAAGATTCTCGGCAGTTGTCCCAACCATTCCTGCTGGGTAAGTTGCTGTAATTTCAAGGTCTCCGCCTTCTAAAAAGCTAAAAAATCGCTTGGCGTGTTGCATTTCCTGCTCAGCTGTTTCAAGAAAAAGTGCAGCAATCTGTTCGTAACCTTCTTTTTTGGCTTGCTTGGCAAAATAGGTGTAACGACCTCTGGCCTGGGACTCTCCTGCGAAAGCTTTCAGAAGATTTTTCTCTGTTTGGGTTCCTTTGATGCTCATATCAATTGTAGTTTTGTTATGTTTTACGATATACAAAGTTCACTATTTTATTATGAGATATACAATGTGAAATGTGTTAAGCATTTAATTTAGAATGATGTTAGATAGTCGTGATTTCTGAACTATATTGATAAGGATGAAACTTGTTTTTTTTTTGCAAAAACAGACTAATTTTAGTATATTTTAAAGGCAGGTTCTGTAGGCTTCCCCTATAACAATTAAATGTCGTCAAACATGTCTAAACAATACCTTTGGTCTGAGTTTGTTATTATATTTTTTGCAATACCATTACTATATTACTATGAACTAATTCCAATTCATAAAGCCATCCCATTGATCCTTGTTTTTGTCTATTGTTTTGTGATTATGTATATCAATAAGGCCATCAGTTTTGACATACTAAAAATTAAATCTCATTACCCTGTTAAAGAAGTAGTCTTAAAGAGTGCTTTCCTTTTAATTGTTTCTTCATTATGGGTTTATATTTTTCGGCAGGATGTGTTTTTTTATCTTCCCATAAATAATTTTTGGATTTGGATCCTTCTGATTTTGACCTATCCTTTTTGGTCTGCTTTTACTCAGGAGTTTATATTTCGATTCTTTTTTTATCACCGGTACAAAATTTTGTTTGGCAATATTATTGTGTTGATTTTGGTGAATGCGCTTTGCTTTTCACTGGCTCATATTATTTTCAGGAATTGGGCTGCTCTAGTGTTCACCTTTGTTGGGAGTATTGTTTTTTCTCTTACCTACATTCGTAGTCGTTCTTTAAATCTTGTATTTATTGAGCATTCCCTTTACGGAAACATCTTTTTTACTAATGGTTTAGGTATTTTCTTTTATCTTCCTCTTTAGTTTATTTAAGTCAAATAAAAATAAAGCTTGTGTTTAACTCTATGATTAAAAGATTTAAATACATCACCTTGTTTTTAGGCTCTGCATTTTTTGTGATGCTCTCAGGGGCTTATTCCTGGTCACAAACAGAAAATACAAAAATGAAAGAAAAATATACAAATTCCTTGATTAAAGAAACCAGTCCTTATCTTCTGCAACACGCGCACAATCCTGTAAACTGGCACCCCTGGGGAGAAGAGGCGCTGGCACTGGCAAAGACAGAGAATAAACCACTTTTGATCCGTATATGCTATTAGGTATGCCATTGGCCTTATGTCATGCTATGAAATAGAATCATCAGATAAATAATTGATTGTGGGCTTAATAATAATAGTAGAATGAAACCAATGAAGCAACTGATTAATTATGTGTAAATCTATTAAATAATCTATCATGCATCTGTGAGTAGGTTTTGAAAGATATCTTGTTAGTGTATTAGATTTTGAGTTGTCTATAAAATAGGTTGAATCAGGTGAATTTCTTAACTTATTGATGATTATACACAATAAAATAGAAACAGATGGTTACAGAACTCACCTTGCTAATAGCAACTTCCGCGAGTCTTGGCTTGATTCATACTCTTTTAGGGCCTGATCATTATCTGCCCTTTATTATGATGAGTAAAGCTGGTGAGTGGACGAAAGGTAAAACTGCACTGGTTACTATTTTATGCGGCTTAGGCCATGTTGGAAGTTCCATTCTGATTGGAACTGTTGGAATTGGATTGGGTATCTCCATTGAAAAAATAAGTTTTTTTGAAACCTTCCGCGGTGGTATAGCCGCATGGTTACTTGCAGGTTTTGGTATTGTCTATTTCATATGGGGTGTTCGAAAGATCATACGCAATATACCACATAAGCATTTGCATATACATGAGGATGGTGTTGTCCATACACATGAGCATGTTCATAAAGAAACGCATCTCCACGTACATTCCGATCAGAAAGCAAAAAAAATCACTCCCTGGGTATTGTTTGTGATCTTTATCCTGGGACCTTGCGAGCCATTAATACCCCTGTTGATGTATCCTGCGGCCCAAAGCAGTTGGATGGGTATGGGGCTGGTTGCCTTAGTCTTTTGTATCATTACACTAGCAACAATGATGGCAATGGTAATGCTTACCCTTTATGGCTTCAGGTTTTTACCTTTACAGCAAATGGAGCGATATAGCCATGCTGTGGCTGGTGCTGCTGTTTTTTTATGCGGTTTTGGAATGATATTTCTAGGTTTATAAATGATTATTTTTTTGGATACATACCGAAATATTTATTTTCCAACCACTGATAAAAACTTTCCAATCCTTGCTGTCTAATACATGAAACTTCGAATAAAGGAATTTCGCCGTTTAAATTCTGAAGATCAATACCAAAAACTTTTTTGTTAAAGTTTGTGTAATCCAAAAGGTCAATTTTTGAAAGAATAACTGCGCTAGCCTCGCGGAAGAGTAAAGGATATTTGGCGGGTTTATCATCCCCTTCAGCTGTGCTAACCATAGCAATTTTGGCGTGTTCTCCAATGTCAAATTCGGCAGGGCAAACAAGGTTTCCAACATTTTCGATAAAAATTAGATCAAGTTCTTTGAGATTAAAACCCTGAAGGGCTTTTTCGATACTCAATGCTTCAAGATGGCAGGCTCCATCGGTGTTGATTAAGGTAATTGGGGTATCGAACTGTTGCAGACGGCGTGCATCGCGATCGGTGGCCACATCTCCTTCGATAACGGCAATACGATACTTTTTCCCCAAATCTTTGAGGATTTTTTCAAGTAGAGTGGTTTTTCCACAACCGGGAGAACCGATTAGGTTGGCCATGAAAATTTTGTTCTCTTTAAGTAAGGCTCGTAATTCATCTGCTTTTTGATCATTGGCCCCATAGATGTTTTTAAGTACAGTAATTTCCATAGTATCCGGTTTTAAATTTAGATTCAGAATTATGAATGACGAACGCAAAATCTCCATTTGTCAATCAACAATCGAATTCGATGCTTTTAATATATAATTCCTTTCCACTAAGAAGTTCAAGATTGGTGCTTCCACAAGAGGAACAGAAATAAATATGATCGGTAATTTCTGAAATATGATTGCAATCATAACATTTCATTTTAATTGGAACATATTCTATCGAGAGTTTTGCATTTTCTGCAATGGTATTCTTTGAGCTGATATGGAATGCATATTCGAAAATATCGGGGACAATCTGACGCATTTTGCCGATTACCAGATTAATTCGGGTGACACGATTCAATTTTTCCTTCCCGGCCACCTCGGTGATCGTATTAAATATATTCTCGATGATGCTGAATTCGTGCATATGAAATGTGTTAACAGATGCGTGGGAGTTGTTCTCCGGTTAGTTTGTCAATGATTCTTCTACCTCCAATTTCGGTATTTAGAATAACTTTTCCATGATGATCTTCCACTATTTCACCAATAATTTCACTGTGAATTCCATAGGGCTGCCTTTTCAAAACAGACATGATCTTGTCTGCATCTTCACTTCCTGCAACAATTAATACTTTACCTTCGTTAGCAATATATAATGGATCGAATCCAAGCAATTCACAAACACCTTTAACTTCGTCTCGAACAGGAATGGCCAATTCATTAATTTCAATACCAAACTCCTTTTCATCAACAATTTCACAGAGTATGGTTGACAATCCTCCACGGGTGATATCCCGCATGAAACGGATCTGATTTGAGGTGTTCAGAATATCCGATATTAAGGAATTCAAGGAAGCGCAATCCGAATCGATCAAGGTTTTGAAGTTCAATTCTTCACGTGCTCCTAATACGGCAATCCCATGATCCCCCAAGTACCCATTGACGATGATTTTGTCACCCGGTTGGATGTTTTTACCACGGTTCAGGTCATTGTGTTTGTTATCAATTACGCCAATTCCGGAGGTGTTTATAAAGATCTTATCGCATTTTCCCCTGTTCACGACTTTGGTATCGCCACATACAATTTCAACACCGGCATTTTGAGCCTCTAAGGCCATTGAACGCACAATCTCTTCCAGATCTTTTATTGGAAATCCTTCTTCCAGGATGAATCCCACACTTAGATACAGGGGGCGGGCACCGCTTACGCACAGATCGTTGATGGTGCCACAAATGGCCAGTTTGCCGATGTTGCCCCCGGGAAAGAAGATCGGGTCAACGACATAGGAATCGGTTGTGTAGGCAAGTTTTGAATTCCTGATATCCAATTGAGCGGAATCTGTGAGCTCAGCTAGATGTGGATTGTTAAAGTGTTTTAAAAACAATTTTGAAATCAACTCGCTGCTCAATTTTCCTCCGCTACCATGGCTTAAAAGAATCTGTTTGTACATGTTTGCTATATTAGTTTTTGCTTGTTTAAACCAGGAGATTTTTTCAATTATCCACCAAAGCGATAGTAGGCATGGCAGGCTCCCTCATTGGATACCATACAGGCACCAATGGGATTGGTGGGGTGACATACCATCCTAAACAGTGGACATTCCTTTGGAGTCTTCAATCCTTTCAGGATTTCTCCACAGATACAGCCCTTGGCTTCCTTTGTTTCCTCCACCTCAATATCAAACCTGAGGTCTGCATCAAAATGTGCGAATTCCGGTTTTAAAGTCAGGCCGCTTTCCTTAATGATTCCAAAGCCCCGCCACCAGGTATCCTCCAATAAGAAAACCCGCTCCATAATCCACTTGGCTTTCAGGTTTCCACCGGGCTTAACAGCCCTGGGATAGGCATTTTCAACCTTGGGCGTGTTTCCTTCAAATTGCTTAACTAATCGAAGAATAGACCAAAGTATATCAGTGGGTTCAAAACCGGATACCACGCAACCCAGCTTGTATTTTTCAACGATTGGCTGATACATATCTGTACCGGTTATTGTACTCACATGCCCCGGGCATATATATCCGTTGATTTTTACTCCATGGTTAATGATTGCTTGAAGTGCAGGTGGCATGATCTTGTGGGCACTCAATATGAAAAAGTTATTGATTTCCTCTTTAGCTGCTGAAAGAACTGTGGCACCTGTTGCCGGAGCTGTTGTTTCGAATCCTATTGCAAGAAACACAACCTTTTTAGCGGGATTTTGCCTGGCTATTTCCAAGGCATTAAGTAGAGAGTACACAATCTGGATATGATGACCATTTGCCAATTCCAGTTCCAGACTTGAGGATGACCCTGGCACCCGTATCAGGTCTCCATAGGTGGCAATAATCACATCTTGTTGGTGGGAAAGTGCAATGGCCTTGTCGATAAATCGGATATCCGTAACGCAAACAGGACATCCAGGACCGGACAAAAGCTTGATATTCTCAGGAAGGAGAGAGGGAATTCCAAACTTCTGAATGGCCATGGTATGGCCACCGCATACCTCCATTAGGGAAATCTCCTTAGTGGATGCTTCCCGAATGGCGTCCAAAAGGCCTTTCACCAGTTTAAGGTTTCTGTATTCGGCAATGTGTTTCATCTGTTTGTAATTTTCATATTTAGATCAGATGGAAGTCGCAAGTATATGCAATCCCTCTCTCTGGGAAATTAGCTGATTGAATTTACATGCTCGTTACACTCTTCTCTTTTTACTTATAAGTCAAAAACACTTTTTTTTTCAGAATAATTTATATTCAATTTTTAGATAAGCTGGTGTCAGATCTTTTGTCGTCTTGGATATCGATAAACAGGGACAAATAACCTGGTCTTCCACCTCAATTATTAGGTGCCATGAATATTTCCATATATCTCATTCAGCAATCTGAGGGTTTCATCTGCCTGTTCTTCGTTCAGTATTTCTATCGCAAAACCAGTGTGCAGAAGTACGTAATCACCTATTTGCGCATTTTCAACCAATTGCAGAGAAGCGTCCGAAATGGTGTTTCCAATGGATACTTTTGCCATATGGCCATCAATTGAAACAATTTTTGCAGGTATACTTAAACACATAACAATATCCTCCTTTTTGCTGCAATTGCTAATTGCCCCAATGATATTCCACCATCGTTCAGGGGCACCTGCAGGTTTGTAAATACTTTAAATCCGTTTTCTTCCAGTAGATTCTCGGAATGCTCCAGAATGTACCTGTTCTGGAATGTTCCTCCTGATAGTGCAACTCTGGTAATGCCGGTGGTTGACCTGATTCTTTTTGCACCCTCCAGAATGAGCTGTATAATCGTGTTATGGAATTTGGCAGAGATGATTTCGGGAGAGATTCTGTTGTCCATATCCTCAAGAATGTATGCAATAAGTTGATCAAGCGGAATTGTTGGTTCGAACAAAATGGGATACCACTCAGCTATTCCTTGCTGTATCATTGCTTCAAGTCGCATGGGGGCCTCTGCTTCGTAACGGTTAATGGTGCATACGTTCAGTAAAGCCGAGACCGCATCAAACAGCCTACCGGCACCACAACTTTCCGGCACATTTATACCTTTTTGAATGGCCTGCAATACCATTTCGATGTGATCATTCGGTACCGACCTTAGGAATTCATACTTTTCAGTATCAAGCGAATTCCCTTTAAGCTTGTTTAGAAACCAGAGGGCGATTCTCCACGGTTCCTTAATGGCTTTTTCTCCACCCGGAAGTTTCATGTAATCAAAATGAAAATGACGTCGGGATTCGTTCAGATCACATACCATGAACTCGCTACCCCAGATTTTCCCATCCAGACCATATCCAGTTCCATCGAAGGAAATTCCAATTACCTTATCGTCGATATGGTGTTCGGCCAGTACCGAAGCGATGTGTGCATGATGGTGTTGAATTTTCACCAGAGGAAGCCCAAATGATTCTGCAAATTTCGTAGTGTAGTAGTCGGGGTGCATATCACAGGTGATTAATTCAGGTTGAACCCGAAATAGTTTTTTGAATCTTCGAAGCGTGGATTCAAAAAAATCAGAGGTCTCCAGGTTCTTCATATCTCCGATGTAGGGGCTTAGAATCGCACTCTTGTCCTTCCCCAGGCAGAAAGTGTTTTTTAGCTCACCGCCTGTGGCGAAAATATTCTCTGCATTCAGGTTCAGAGAGACAGGATTCGGTACGTAACCACGCGATCTTCTGATAATTCGTTTTTTTTGATTAGATATGAAGGATACCGAATCATCCGTCCGGTTGTGAATCTCCCTGTTGTATGATATGATTGCATCTACTATGGAGCCCAACTTCCTTTCTGCCTCTTGTTCCGAGATTACAATGGGTTCATCCGAAAGGTTACCACTGGTAAGCACAAGGGCAGGCGTATTCAGTTTTTCGAATAGCAAGTAATGGAAGGGCATATAAGGTAATATCGCCCCGATTGTGTTTAGTCCGGGTGATACCGATGGTGCAAGCATCTTTCTTTCCTTAAGCAATACAATAGGTTTGATCCAGGATTGAATGAGAGTTTTCTCATTTTTATTCAGATGAGCGTACTTTTCAAGGGTATTTATATCCCTGAACATTACGGCAAAAGGTTTAGCATCCCGTAATTTTCTTTGTCGTAAGGTTTCAACAGCGTGAATATTTAAGGCATCACATACCAGGTGATAGCCTCCGGTACTTTTTAAGGCGATAATTTTACCTTCGTTTAGATAGCTGACAGTTTTTGAAAGAATATTCTTAAAGTTGGAGTATTTTACCCCCTCAGCAAGTAATTCATATTGTGGTCCACAATGGTTGCATGCAACAGGTTGAGCATGGAATCGCCTGTCGAGAATATTGGTATACTCTTCTTTGCATCGATTACACATTTGAAAATGGTGCATGGTAGTTTGATGACGGTCGTAAGGAATCTCTTTAATGATTGAGAAGCGCGGGCCACAATTAGTGCAATTTATTAGTGGGTAGTTGATACGGTGTGTCTGTGTTTTTAGGTCCTGGAGGCAATCTTTACAAATTGCAATGTCAGGACTAATCTCGGTTATCCTTTGGGAGTGGTTCTTGCTTTTCCGAATCTGAAAATCAAAGAAGGCTTCTGCCTCTGTTTGTACGACATCGATACTCTTGATTTCTGCTACTTCGGGTGCAGTATTTCTGATGGTGTCCGTGAACCTCATTACATCATGGTGTTCAGCATTGATTTTAATTTTCACCCCGGTATTGTCGTTCATAACCCAGCCCCCAAAGCCCTTCTCTTTGGCAAGTCGATAGATAAAAGGGCGAAAGCCTACACCCTGAACGCGTCCTTTAATCTCAATAAAAAATGTGGAGCTACTCATATCTGATTAACGCTTGATTATAACTACAAGTTAGGGAAAATATTCTTTTAAGGTTCATTAGACAGGTATGGATGAAAGGTAAAAGTTAGCCTTTAGATTTTCTATTCAAATATGATTAACTGATGATTTTGTTACTGTTGTTCGTTAGATTTGAGTAATCAGTAATTGCGCAAGCTTATAAAATACTCACAGTCAAGCATTAGCAGCGTTGTTTGTAAGCCTTAAGGTTTATAATATATTCCGGAGCAGTGTTGGCCTTTTGTGCGGAATTAATATTGGTTATAGAAAGGAGATTTTGTAACTTTCTGTTAGTGACAATGAGTTCTGTTGGGTTTTGATTTATGAAATTTATCTTTAAATGATATGCAGTATAAACAGACAACAGCAATATATTTGTGTACATCATCAGGAGGTATTATTGGTGATGTAAAACCTGATAGTTTAGTTACATATCTAAGGTCAGAACTTCCTTTGCAATTGATTTGGCTTCCAAATGATTTGAAAGAAGTGAATGAAATTGCTGAAATTATTAGGCAATCAGATATTGAAAGAATTATTTTGACTGGTGAAAAACCTGGATTTTTTAAACCATTATTTTCACGTGCCATGCAGATGGCAGGGAAGGAAGCTGCCAATGTGCAATTAGCCGGCTTTGATGAATATATGGGAATTAATTTGGACGATAATGAAAAGGCAAAAGCGATAATTACTTGTGCCTTTTTTAATGTCTCCCTTGAACAAGTTCTGGATTCAATAGAAGCTGATGTACATAACGAAACTTTGGTCATTGGAGGAGGAATTGCAGGAATCCAGGCCTCACTTGAAATTGCAAATGGCCACCAGAAAGTTTACCTGGTTGAAAAAACAGGAACAATCGGAGGGCATATGGCCATGTTCGATAAAACATTCCCAACATTGGATTGTGCTGCTTGTATTCTAACGCCCAAAATGGTGGAGGTTGGTCAGCATCCCTATATCGATCTGATGACCTGTTCGGAGGTGAAAAGAGTGAATGGAACACCAGGGAATTATAAGGTGACCATAGTGCAGAAATCCCGGAAAGTGAATCTCACCTCTTGTATTGGATGTGGCATTTGTGCCGAAAAATGTCCAAGTAAGGTTCCCAGTGAATTTGACCAGGGAATATCCATGCGTAAAGCAGCTTACATTCCCTTTCCTCAAGCTGTACCCAACAAATACATGATCGATTCAGAAAACTGTCTTTACATTCAGGAGGGTAAATGTGGACTCTGTATGAAGCTGTGTCCTGTCCCAAATTGTATTAATATGGATGAGAAGGATGTGGAAATTGAACTAAACGTTGGGAATATTGTTGTGGCAACGGGTTTCAAAGTATTTGATGCCAGACGAGCAGAGCAATTCGGTTACGGTGAGTTTCCCAATGTCTTAACCTCCTTGGAATTTGAACGGTTGATAAATGCAAGTGGGCCTACCGAAGGTAATATTGTGAAAAGATCGAAGGACAAAAAAGGCAATTGGATCTTTGATAAAGGAAATCCTAAACCTGAGAGTGTAGCACTAATTCATTGCATTGGAAGTCGTGATGAAAACTACAATAAATATTGTTCGAAAGTATGCTGTATGTACTCATTAAAACTGGCTCATTTGGTAAAAGAAAAGCTTCCAAATGCAGCTGTATATGAGTATTTTATAGATATGAGAGCCTTTGGAAAAGGATATGAAGAGTTTTACAATCGAATTGCTGATGAAGGAGTTCATATTATTCGGGGCAGAGCCGCAAAAGTAGAACAAAATAATGGTCGCTTATTACTTCAGGCTGAAGATATTGAATCCGGACGATTGATTAAACAGGCAGTTGAAATGGTTGTACTTTCTGTTGGTCTGGAGCCAAATCCAGATGCAAAGACATTGGCTGAAATGCTCGGTATTACCAGCGATGAAGATGGTTGGTTCAATGAGGCTCATTATGTAGGAAACCCAATTGGCACTTTTACCGGAGGGATTACTCTTGCGGGTTTATGCCAGGGACCTAAAGATATCCCTGATACTGTTGCTCAGGCATCTGCATCAGCAGCAATAGTATTGCAAAGTATTATGCGAGGAAAGGTGAAGAAGGGGGAGAGAGACATTTCATTGAACCAGATCATAGAGAAAGTGAAGAAATCAGATATGTAGGATAATTTGTTATGGGAAGCAGGGTAAATTCTGAACTAAAAAAAGAACTGAAGAAATTTGGTGCTAATGAATGGAATGAATGTTTTCATTGTGGGGATTGTACTGCAATTTGCGCTCACACAGAGGAGGAAGTTACGTTTCCGAGGAAACCCATCAGACTGCTACAAATGGGGCTGAAAGATAAAATTAACTCATGTCCCGATCCATGGTTGTGTTACTATTGTGGAACTTGTTCCGAAAAATGTCCAAGAAATGCAAATCCGGGAGAATTGATGATGGCCATGAGAAGATATCTCACCGCAGTTTATGATTGGACCGGAATATCAGGGATATTTTATAAATCCTGCACAACACATATAATTGCTTTAATAGCCTTGTTTTTTGCCGTGTTAAGTGCCTTTTTTATCTGGGGTGGAAATATGGATACTGAGCTTACCGAAGCAGGAGGAGTAAAACTGAATACTTTCGCACAACCGGAAATGATTGCCTTTTTAGATCACATATTATTAGCTGTTCTCAGCTTCTTTTTGCTCTCAAATATGGTGAATATGTTTTATCTGATTATTATCAGGGATAAATCGGTTAAAATCCCCATAAGGCTCTACTTTACAGAGCTAGGGGCTGGTATATTCCATTTCATAACTCAAATAAAACTGGCCCAATGCGATAGAAAAAAATTATACTGGTTTGGACATTGGTTTCTAATGTCAGCTTATGTCATCATGTTTGTTATTATCATATTCTTTTTAAGTTGGTTCCAAACCGAAAACATTTATGCATGGTACCATCCGCAGCGAATTATTGGCTATTACATTGCAGCAGGCTTCTTTTTTGGAACAATTTATTTTATGATTGGACGATTCAGGAAAAGAACAGAGTACTTTAAAAATTCACACCACAGCGACTGGATATTTATTGTGCTGTTGTTTTTGGTTGCATTATCAGGAATTGCAATCCATATTTTCCGGATTAATGGAATGCCCTATGCTACGTATTACTCTTATATGCTTCACCTGGCTTTTGAAGTTCCTATGTTGGTAACATTTGTAGCTTTTTCCAAATGGTCTCACTTAGCATATACGCCATTTGCAATTTATTTATCCAATATAAAAAACAAAGCCCGGTCTATACAGTCTAAGCCAGTATATCACACCCATACTGAATGAGTTAGTTGTATCTCTTGAAATAAAAGGAGATTAGAATTAGTAGATCCACATTATTTGAGAAGATTTAGAAAAGATTCATGATTTGATAATATAGGAGGAATTACCATGGCTACCAGAGTTGATCCTGAATTAAAAAAAGATTTAAAGAAATTTGGCATTGAAGAATGGAACGAGTGTTATCATTGCGGTGTCTGTACAGCAATGTGCACACACACAGACAAAGATGTAACATTTCCACGAAAAACAATCAGATTTCTTCAGATGGGATTGAAAGACAGATTGATATCAAATGTGGATCCTTGGTTGTGTTACTATTGTGGCTCATGCTCTGATCAATGTCCCAGGAATGCCAACCCTGGTGAGAGAATGATGGTTTTAAGAAGATATTTAACAACTGTTTACGACTGGACCGGCTTATCCAAAAAGTTTTATACCTCAAAAACCTGGGAGTTTTTCTTTTTGATGTTCATTGCTGTAATGGTTGCCACTGCCTTTTTGATTTTTCTTCCACTTTCCGGTGAAGTATTTACAAATCCTGAGCTTTTCATAAACGCTCAGGGAGGCGTGAAGCTTAACCACTTGATAGATGGTGTTGCACCGGATCAGTTCGTTCGGATTATCGAAATTTTTGATTGGAGTATGGCTGCTGTTGTAGCAGGTTTATTGATCTCAAATATCGTTCGCATGTTTTATTTTGTGGTATTAAGGGATAAAACGATTAAGGTTCCGTTCTATGCATACTTTACCGAGTTATGGCATTTGGTATGGCACTTCGCAACACAGGCGAGATTCTCTAAGTGTGAGGATAGAAATTACTGGCTTGGCCATTGGTTGTTAATGTCCGGTTACACCATCATGTTTATTATGATTGTGGTGGCTTTGCCTCAATTCCAGATTGAAGAGATTAAAGAGTGGTACCACTGGCAACGATTGTTGGGGTATTATGCCACATTCGGGATCTTGTTTTTCCTAATCTATGTAACGATAAAAAGGATAAATCGTGAGGATGTAAAGTCTAAATATACTCATTCCTCCGATTGGCTGTTTATTATCATGTTGGGTTTAACTGTCCTTACCGGAATTCTCACACATGTGTTCCGAATTTATGGTTGGCCAGCCACTACATATGTTATGTACTTATTACACTTAATTGTATTAATACCAATGATTTTGGTTGAAGTCCCTTTTTCCAAATGGTCACACCTGGCTTACAGACCATTTGCTGTCTATTTCGACCAATTAAAGCAATACAAAGTATAAGAGTAAGACGAATCCGGACTTGTAAATGATATTAATAAAAAGTCAGCGATTATGAGAGAAGAAATTAGAATAGGGGTTTATATCTGTTGGTGCGGTAACAACATTGCCAAAATGGTTGATGTGGAAGCTGTATCGAAGGAGATGCAGAAGTTGCCTGATGTGGTAATTTCCAGGACTTATAAGTACATGTGCTCCGATCCCGGACAGGATTTGATTATCACGGATATTAAGGAACAGCGACTCAACCGTGTAGTTGTGGCCGCCTGTTCTCCAAGAATTCATGAGTCAACTTTCCGTAAAACACTATCTAGTGCAGGTTTAAATCCATATCTGTTTCAAATGGCCAATATCAGGGAGCAGGTATCATGGGTTCATAGCAGTCGTGAGGAGGCCACATTAAAAGCTGTCTCATTAGTACAAGGAGCGGTTGAAAGGGTGAAATGGCATGAACCCCTTGAAAAAAGAACTGTGGAGGTGAATCCGGCTACGCTAATTATTGGTGGAGGAATATCCGGAATTTCAGCTGCCCTTGAGATTGCTGATGCCGGGAAACAAGTCTATTTGGTAGAAAAGCAGGAAAATATGGGAGGTAAAGTGGCCTGTATCGACCTTACTTATCCTCATTTATACAGCGGGCAACAGCTGATTCATTCCAAAATCGATCAGACAAGGAGTCACAGCAATATAGACGTTTTCCAGAACTCAGAGGTGAAAAAGATTTCGGGATATATTGGCAATTTCGAAGCTGAAGTGGCACGAAATGGTCAGGAAGATATTGAATTGATTTTTGGAAACATTATTGTGGCAACAGGTTTAAAAACCATTGATGCAGCAAAAGTTGAGAATTATCAGTATGGCAAACTTACCGATGTATTCACCTCCTTCGAGTTGGAGGAAATGTTCCTTAAGGGAAAGGTCGCTAAAAAGGATGGCGGAATTCCAAAAAATGTGGTGATTATCCATTGTGTGGGAAGCAGAAATACCAACTATCACGAATATTGCTCCCGTACCTGTTGTATGACGGCATTAAAGTATGCGAATCAACTGCGATCAGCACTTCCTGATTCGAATATCTATCAGGTTTATTCAGATATGAGAGCTATTGGGAAAGCTTGTGAAGAGCTTTATACTTCAACCGCAGGAAGAGATGTCATGTTTCTTAGTTTCGACCAACAGGACGGAATGCCACAACTTAGAAAAGCTGATCCTGAGGATGATTGTGAAATGCTTGTGGAGATGGATGAGAAATTGTCTGGAGAAACCATTGAAATTCCGGCAGATATGGTGGTGTTAATGGTAGGAATGGAGGGTCATGATGAAGCCCGCGAACTTGGACGTATGACAGGTCTCAGTCTCTGCGGTAACGAGTTTTACATTGAAAAGCACCCAAAACTTGATCCTGTTGCCACCACTACCGATGGGGTTTATGTTGTAGGGAGCTGTCAGTCACCTAAAGATATTCCTGATTCCATTTCTCAGGCAAAGGCAGCAGTTGCCCGGATATTGGCAACCATTAATGTGGGGTCGGTAGAAGTGGAAGTTACCACTGCTGTGGTAAACGAAGAGGCCTGTTGCGGCTGCCAGACTTGTGTGAAAGTTTGTCCGTACACAGCAATAAGCTTCGATGAGGAAAAGAAAATCTCTGTAGTAAATGAGATTCTATGTAAGGGATGTGGTACTTGTGGATCAACCTGTCCTAACGGAGCTATTCGAAGCAGGCACTTTACTGATAAACAAATACTATCTCAAATTGAGGGATTGATGTCAATTCACAAACCAGAATAACGATATGGAATTTAAACCAACAATTGTGGCATTTTTGTGTAACTGGTGTTCTTACACCGGGGCCGATCTGGCGGGTACTTCCCGGTTGAAGTACCCACCCAATATCAGGGTTATTCGACTGATGTGTTCAGGCCGGATTGAGCCCACATTTATTTTAAAAGCATTTCGCGAAGGTGCCGATGGTGTTTTGATTTGCGGCTGTCATCCGGGCGATTGTCATTATCATGAAGGCAACTACAAGTGTTTACGAAGATATGTTCTTTTACGAAAATATTTTAAGCAATTAGGCATTCATGAAGATCGCTTTCGCCTCGAATGGATCAGTGCCAGTGAAGGTAAACAATTTGCCGAATTGGTTAATGAAATGACAAGGACATTAGAAAAAATAGGCCCTTGTAAGATTAAAGCTATTTTGGAGACATTTGACAAAGGGGAGGACTAGATTATGACAAATTCTGAAAAACCGAAACTTAAGTTGGCTATATACTGGGGGGCAGCCTGCGGAGGATGTTGTGTATCCGTTCTGGATGTACACGAAAAACTCTTTGAGGTGGTTGCTGCTGCTGATTTGGTGTTTTGGCCCATTGCGCTGGATGTAAAATACAAGGATGTAGAGGCCATGCCCGATGCTTCTATCGATGTAAGCTTATTCAATGGAGCCATTCGAAACAGTGAGAATGAACATATCGCTAAATTATTACGACAAAAAACTAAGGTGCTGGTGGCCTATGGTGCCTGTGCTCATCTGGGAGGGATTCCCGGACTGGCCAATTTGTCAAACAGAGAGGAAATTTTTAAACGGGTGTACGATGATAGTGAATCTACAACAAACCCTGAGGGAATCAGACCAGTCCCCAATGTTCAAATGCCTGAAGGAGAACTTTCAATTCCAACCTTCTACAATGATGTGATGGCACTCGATCAGGTAGTAGATGTGGATTATTATTTGCCGGGTTGTCCTCCTCAAACCGAACGGTTGGTTGAGGTATTTATGGCAATTGTTACCGGGGCTGAATTACCCCCAAAGGGATCTGTTGTTGGAGCATCGGATAAAACCCAGTGTGATGAGTGTGAGAGAAAAAAAACCGATAATAAAACCATCAAGAGGTTCTACCGCCCATGGGAAATCGTGGATGATGGGGAAACTTGTCTGCTTGAACAGGGATTGATTTGTATGGGGCCGGCTACCCGTTGTGGTTGCGGTTTCAGATGCCTCAAGAATAATGCTGCCTGCCGGGGCTGTTATGGTCCGGTGGAAGAGGCAAAAGATCCTGGTGCTAAGATGATGTCGGCCATTGCAACTATGATTGATTCAAATGATCCCGATGAAATTGAACGGATTGTTGACCAGATTGCTGATCCTGCAGGAACCTTCTATCGGTATAGCATGCCGGCTTCCATCCTGAGACGAAAAATTATAAAGAATGAATCACCCCGCAAAACTTAATGGTTTTGCTTATGATGAACGAGTTGTATGTGAGGCAAATTGAAAAGCTATGAAACGAATAACTATAGATCCGATAACACGTCTTGAAGGCCATGGGAAAATTGAAATTTTCCTGAAGGATGATGGAAACGTGGAAAATGTTTATTTCCAGGTGCCGGAATTAAGAGGTTTCGAGAAGTTTTGTGAAGGAAGGCCCGTAGAAGAGTTATCTCAAATTGTAACTAAGATTTGTGGCGTGTGTCCTGGGTGTCATCACATGGCTTCGGGAAAGGCAATCGATGCTGTCTTTGGAGTGGAACCACCTCCAACAGCCCAAAAGTTGCGTGAGTTGTTTTATATGGCTCATTTTGTTCACAGCCACATTGCTCATTTTTATGCCCTCGCTGCACCCGATTTTGTGGTGGGGCCAACCGCTCCGGTAAGCGAGAGAAATATCCTTGGGGTAATAGGTAAGGTAGGCGTTGAGGTTGGATCCGAGGTGTTGAAGCAAAGAAGAATCGCACAGGAAATTCAGGCATTGTTGGGAGGCCATCAAACCCATGTCGTAATGAATATGCCTGGTGGAGTAAGGAAAGGCTTAAACGAAGAGCAACGAAAGGATATTGAAAAGAAAGCGAAAGGTTTTGTGGAATTTTCACAGTTTTCATTAAAGGTATTTAACGATGTTGTATTGGGAAATAAGGAGTATGTAGATATTATTTTAAATGGTCCCTATGCCCTGAATATTTATTCCATGGGATTGGTGGATCAAAACAATAAGTTGAATTTCTATGATGGTAAGGTGCGGGTAGTGGATACATTGGGTAAAGAACATTGTAAATATTCGCCCACCGAGTATCTCGACTTTGTTGAAGAGCGAGTGGAAACCTGGAGTTACCTTAAATTTCCATTCTTGAAGAAGGTGGGTTGGAAAGGATTTATTGAGGGGCAGGAATCCGGTATATATCATGCTACCCCTTTATCACGCTTGAATGCAGCAGATGGGATGGCTACACCATTGGCACAGATTGAATATGAACGGATGTATAGCACATTGGGAGGAAAGCCTGTTTCTGCAACCCTTGCAATGCATTGGGCACGTTTGGTGGAGTTGTTGTATGCCTCAGAACGTTTACTTGAATTGGCTCAGGATCCTGAAATAACAGGTACGGAACTAAGAGCAAAGTTAGATAAGACACCAAGAGAAGGTGTTGGGATTGTGGAAGCCCAGCGTGGTACACTTACCCATCATTATTGGACAGATGAAAAAGGTATAGTTACCAAAGTGAATATTATAGTTGGTACTACAAATAATAATGCGGCCATTTGTATGTCGTTGAAAAAGGCAGCACAAGCGCTTATTAAAACCGGGGTTGATGTAAATGAAGGCATACTGAATATGATTGAAATGGCTTTCAGAGCCTATGATCCGTGTTTTTCATGTGCTACCCACAGTTTGCCGGGACAGATGCCCATGATTGTAAACTTCCGTCAAACCAATGGGGAGATAATAAGGACTGTAAGGCGTGATTAAGCTTTCAAAGTTGCGACTATAAAATGTCATTAATTAGTTGGTTAACCTTCTGAGAAATGGTGTCTATTTCTTTTGTGATTTCAGGAGAAAAGGATTTTCCAAAAAACATATCATTAACAATTTCGATGGCAATAATATGAATTTCATCAGGTAAACTTAGACCGAGTTTTTTACCAAGTTTAATGGTGTTTAAAAAGGAGGAATCGTGAAAGTTAGAGAGATGATGGGTTTCCATAAAATCTTCATGGGTAAAATAATATACGGTGCCGGGAATCCCATTTCTGGTTTTTATGGCATCGATAAAAATTACTTTCTGGTAATCCCGAATTAGATCCAGAATATCCAATCCCCCTAAAAATACCTTTTTGTAGTCAACATTCTTTTGGGGATTTTGTTCTTGGATCATATCAATCAGTTTAGGGCCAATCCCATCATCCATTAAAATTTCATTTCCTATTCCCAGAATAATTGTTGGGTGTTTAACTTTCATAGCTTAACAATTAACCAATGGTTTTGCATAAAGAAGGAAGCCTCCTCATTCATATTAAATTTAAGTATTATATTATTGTTTTCCGAAAATAGATTTCGGGCAAAACAACTTTGCTTTATCATTTAATATTTCCATTTTATTCCTCAACCCACAATAGAAACTTTAGAAATTGGACATGAATACATGATGAAAATGTTGTGTTTTTCAATGGCTCACTTTTTTTAGAAATTGGGCGGCTCTCTTATTCTCTTTTATCTTTCATTGTGTTTTATTTAAATCAAATAAGAATAAAGCTTATATTTAGATCTATGATTAAAAGATTTAAATACATCACCTTGTTTTTAAGCTCTGTATTTTTTGTGATGCTCTCAGTAGCTTATGTCTGGTCACAAACAACAAAAACGAAAATGAAAGAAAAATATACGAATTCCCTGATTAAAGAAACCAGCCCTTATCTTCTGCAACATGCCCATAATCCAGTAAACTGGTACCCCTGGGGAGAAGAAGCGCTGGCACTGGCAAAGACAGAGAATAAACCATTATTGATCAGTATTGGCTACTCGGCATGCCACTGGTGTCATGTTATGGAGCACGAAAGCTTCGAAAACGAAGAGATTGCTAAATTGATGAACGAACTGTTTGTTTGTGTAAAAGTTGATAGGGAGGAGCGTCCTGATATCGATCAGGTGTATATGGATGCAATACACTTAATAACTGGTCGTGGTGGCTGGCCTTTAAACTGTTTTGCTTTACCTGACGGCAGACCATTTTACGGAGGGACCTATTTTCGACCTGACGATTGGGTGAGTTTGTTAAAGGCTATAAATAATGCATTCGTTAATGAAAAAGAGAAAGTTCTGAAATCTGCTGAACAAATATCTGAGGGGATTAGGACTAGTGGTTTGATAGAGGATAGAGTAGAAGTTTCACTTTATGACATGAGTGAAATGGAGGGAGTCGTGAGAGACTGGAAAGCTGGTTTCGATAAGGTTTATGGGGGTGAAAGTCGGGAGCCAAAGTTTCCTATGCCTGTTTCTCTGGAATATTTATTGAACTATTATTTTTATTCAAAGGATGCAGAAGTGTTGGACCATGTCAGCTTAACGCTGGATAAAATGGCCAAGGGTGGGATATACGATCATATTGGTGGCGGTTTTGCGCGTTATTCAGTAGATAAGTACTGGAAAGTCCCTCATTTTGAGAAAATGCTATATGATAATGCTCAACTCCTGAGTTTGTATGCTAATGCTTACCGATTGACTAAAAAACCTTTATATAAAAGCGTTGTTGAAGAGACGATTGAATTTGTCGAGCGTGAACTGTTGCTGGATGAAGGCGGATTTTATTCTGCTCTTGACGCTGACAGCGAAGGTGTAGAAGGAAAATATTACGTTTGGGAAAAAGATGAAATTGATCGTGTGTTAGGGGCAGATTCTCCGATTTTTTGTGAATATTATCAGGTTACAGAATCTGCGAATTGGGAGGAAGGTAATATTCTTCATGTAGGAAATTCGAAATCACACTTAATGGGAAAATATCAGCTTTCAGAGGTGGTCTTTGATGTTTTGATAAAGAAATCGAAACGCTTGCTCTTAAAAGCCAGAGCCGAAAGAATAAGGCCGGGTTTGGATGACAAATTCTTAACCTCCTGGAATGCCCTCCTTGTTAAAGGATATCTGGATGCATACAAAGCCCTGGGGAATGAAGCGTATTTAATGAAGGCGACTGAAACGGCAAGTTTTATAATGGATAAGATGACTCAGTCTGAAGTTCAACTGTTTCGTACCTATAAGAATGGGGAGTCGAGAATTAATGCTTTCCTTGATGATTATAGTTTTACTATTGAGGCTTTTATTGCATTGTATCAGGTCAGCTTTGATGAAGAGTGGTTGAAAAAAGCAGATTCAATGATGTCTTACCTTATTCAGAATTTCTTTGATGAAAAATCGGGTATGTTTTTTTACACCTCAATTGAAGATGCCGAACTGGTTGCCCGAAAAATGGAGGTGATGGATAATGTGATTCCTTCTTCTAATGCTTCTATGGCAGAATCGCTTTATCTCTTAGGGAATTTGCTTGATAAAGATGAGTATGTTGGGATGTCCGGACAGATGTTAGCCAATATGAAAGAACAGGTGTTAAAGTATTTGCCATATCATGGTAAATGGGCTATGTTAATGTTAAAGCACATACAATCCCCATACGAATTGGTTATTTCAGGACAGAAGGCAGCCGAGTTCCAAAAAGAATTCAGCCAAAATTTTTATCCTAACGTATTGGTTTTGGGAAGTGATAAGAAGAGCGAACTGCCTTTGTTGAAAAATAGATTTAGCAATGAAAAGACAAGTTTTTACCTTTGCAAAGACAAGGTTTGTTTTTTGCCGACATCTAGTTTGAAAGAGGTCGTAGAACGAATAGATGTTAAATGATTTTATGGATATGAAAATGATAAGAAAAATAGGTTTTGTATGTATGATGGCTTTGCTTGCATCTTGTGCTACGGTGCCAATTACGGGAAGAAAACAAATGAATATGTTTCCCGAAAGTCAGATGATTGCAACGAGTCTGACTCAGTACGACGCTTTCTTGAAAGAGAGTAAATTGTCTTCAAATAAGGAGCAATCTGCAATGGTGAAACGTGTCGGGCAGAAAATTGCCGATGTTGTTGAAGTGTTTATGAAAGACAATGGCATGTCTGACCGTATAGCTGGTTTTGCCTGGGAGTTCAATCTGGTTGACAATGAGACGCCTAATGCCTGGTGTATGCCGGGAGGTAAGGTTGTTTTTTATACGGGTATCTTGCCATATACTCAGACAGAAGAAGGTTTGGCAGTTGTGATGGGACATGAAATAGCTCATGCGATTGCACGTCATGGAAATGAGAGAATGAGTCAGCAGATGGGGATTCAGGCTTTGAGCACAGGATTAAGTTATGCCTTGAATGAAAAACCAGCCGAAACACAGCAAATATGGATGATTGCCTTTGGTGTGGCTTCCAATGTGGGTGTTATGCTGCCTTTTTCACGATCTCATGAAACAGAAGCTGATAAAATGGGCTTGATCTTTATGGCTATGGCTGGATATGATCCCGCTGCTGCCGTTGATTTTTGGAAACGAATGGGGGAGAGTGGAGGACAGAAGCCTCCGGAATTTCTATCAACTCACCCGGCAGACGATACGCGAGTAAGAAATTTGCAGGCTTATTTGCCCGAGGCAATGAAATATTATAAGAAGTAAAAGGCTAGGTCTTTGTTAGGATAAAAAGAGATGCACAAATGTGTTTCTCTTTTTTTTTATTTTTATTGATTCTCCTGATTCCAAATTTCTTCGGGAATATCATTTTCATCATCATCTTCCCAAATAACTTTAGGTTTTTGTGGGCCTTGATTTCGAAAGGCAAAAGCGTAGATTAAACCCGAACATGCGCCAAATAAATGACCTTCCCATGATACGTCTTTAAGTATCGGAAAGATGCCCCAGAATAAACCTCCGTACAGAAATACGACAATGAAAGATATGGCAATCAGGCGGTAATAGTTTCTGAATATGCCACTGAAAAAAAGAAAGGAGGCAAAGGCATAAACCAAGCCGCTGGCTCCAATGTGCCAAACTTCTCTGCCACTCAGCCATAAAAGGATATTAGTCGTGAACAGGCAATACAAAACAATACGAAATGCCAGTTGTCTGTAGAAATAGAAAATGCCCCAGCTTAATGCGAAGATTGGTATGGTGTTGGCCATGAGGTGTTCAAAATCGCCATGAATGAATGGTGATGTAAGAATGCCTAACAAGCCTTTGCTGTGTAAGGGGAATATGCCAAGTCGATAGAGATCCAAATCGAGTCCCCATTCAAAAAGTTTAATAAGCCATATTAAACAAACAAAGGCAATAGGGAAAATAAGAGATTGTTTTGATCTGATCTCCTGTAATTTTTTATTGTATGGCCCTGGGCTATTCAAAAGATTCTGATTCGGTGAAGTCGATGACCGTTTCGGCAGTGTTTTTTGAAACCTCAATTACGTGTCCATCTTTGCATTCGATCACGCGAGCAGGAAATTTTGAAAGTAAATCGTGCTGATGTGTAGCCATAACAATGGTTTTGCCACTTTTGCTGATATCTCTAAGTAATCTGAGCAACTCATCGGACGTTTCAGGGTCTAAATTACCTGTCGGTTCATCGGCTAAAATAATGTCAGGAGAATTAAGTACTGCTCGTGCGATTACAATACGTTGTTGTTCGCCACCTGAAAGTTCGTGAGGCATCTTGTAGCCCTTGTTGCTCATATGCACCTTTTCAAGGACTTCTGAAATTCGGGATTTGATATCATTTGTGTTTTTCCAGCCAGTTGCTTTCAAAACAAAATGGAGGTTGTCTTCAATATTCCTGTCTGTTAGCAGTTGGAAGTCCTGAAAAACAATACCGATCTTTCTTCTTAAAAAGGGAACTTGTTTGTTTTTTATTGAGGGGAGATTGTACCCAACGACTGTTCCTGTACCCTCTTTTAAAGGTAGGTCTGCATATAAGGTTTTCAGTAAACTACTTTTTCCACTTCCAACTCTTCCGATGAGATAGACAAATTCACCTTTTTCAATTTCTAAATCGACATCTTTTAGAATGATATTATCGGATTGGCGAATGATAGCCTTATTAAGTTTTATGATAGGAGTGTCAGACATAGTTTGTTACTGTTATGGGATGTTTTAGGCTTCACTTCCAAATGAGGCCTCTGTTCTACAAATCTAGAAAATTATTTGGGATGGTCTTTCTTTACTCTGAAAATTATCTTTTGCTTAAACAATTTTGCATAATTGAGCAATTTTGAGTTTATTATGTCGTTCTAGTTAAGAGGATAATAATTTAATTAAAACAGCACTTTTTCTGTCTTAGCTGCTATCTGTTTTTGTATATTTGAGCACTTATTCGAAGCTAATTTCAATCACATACTTTTATTGACAATATGCGCCCTAGATTTCTATTTTCCATTTTCTTTTTTTTGTTGCTTATCAGTCAGGTTAAAGTTTCTTTTTCACAGCAAGGAGCTGCTAGTCAGGTTTATTCTGACAATTGGGATAAGGGGCATGAGTTATTAGATCGAAATGATTTTGGTGGAGCTCGTTTTTGTTTTCAACAAGTGGTTGAGCAGGAGAAGGGCTTTTCAGATCGGAAAACGGCAGCTGAATTTTATTTGGCATATTGTGCTATCGAACTTTCCAGGCCTGAAGCAGAAAAGGAAATGATTGGTTTCCTTGATAGACACCCTGGAAGTTCATTTGTGCATCAGGCCTTTTTTCAGCTGGGGAGACAGAAGTTTAGAGATAAAAAGTATAAACAGGCTTTGGGATGGTTTGAGAGAACCGATACTTATCAGATTAATAAAAATCAGGAGGATGAGTTTCTGTTTAAAAAAGCCTATTCTTATTTCATGACAGAGGATATTGAATCGGCAGGAAAGTATTTTTACGATTTGATTGATAAAGCTGGGAAGTATAAATTGTCAGCAAATTATTACTATGCTCATATTGCCTATGAGAAAGGAAATTATCAAACCGCATTAAATGCCTTTACTCAGCTCGGTAATGATGATCATTATTCTCCTTTAATACCCTATTATATTACACAGATTTATTATTTTCAGGAAAAGTACGATAAGCTGATTGCCTATGCGCCAAAGTTTTTAGAAAAGGCTAAGATTGATAGAGTTTCAGAGATTGCAAAAATGATAGGTTTGGCCTATTATAATCAGAAGAAATATGCTGGTGCAATTCCTTACCTCACTCAAGCTAGAGATAATTTGATAAGAGAGGAACGCTTTGCTTTGGCTTTCTCGTATTATCAGCAAAAGGGTTATGAAAAGGCTGCTGAGTTTTTTCGACAGGTTAAGGGGAAAGAGGATGCCATGTTGCAAATTACAAGTTATAATCTGGCGGATTGTTATTTGAATCTTGGGGATAAAAAAGAAGCCAAGCTAGCTTTTGAGAAAGCTTCCCAAATGGACTTTGATGGTGATATTAAGAAAAGTGCTCTTTTTAATTATGCTAAAATCACATATGAATTATCTTACTCTTCGGTAAAGGAGACGATTAATGCTTTTGATGACTATCTAGATTTGTATCCTGATTCAGAAGAAAATGATGAGGCTTATGATTTTTTGGTTAATGTTTATATGACGACTAAGAACTATAACCAAGCTTTGGTTTCTATGGATAAAATCAGGAGGAAATCTCCTCGCGTTGAAGAGGCTTATCAGCGTGTTTCTTATTTTTATGCATTGGAATTGTTTAAACAATCACTCTATGCTGAATCTCTTGACTACCTAAATAAATCGTTGGAATATAGCCTGTATAATAGAAATATTGCTGCCGAGTGTTTGTATTGGAAAGCTGAGGCTTTTTATCGAGCCAAGAAGTTTGATGCTGCGATTCAGACTTATCAGGAATTTATTAAAACACCAGGGGTAGGGAATTCTAAATATTTCAGTAGTGCCTATTACAATTTGGGGTATTCTGAATTCGAAATGGATCGTTATGTCGAGTCTGTTAGATGGTTTAGAAAGTATGAAAAAATTAAAGAAGGTGAGTCTTCTGCATATTTGACTGATGCTCAAAATCGAATTGGCGATTGTTATTTTTTAGATCGCAATTATGAGAGAGCCGCTAAATATTATGGAAAAGCCGCTTCTGCAAATAATTGGGCTACAGATTATGCCGTTTATCAGCAGGCTTTATCTTTGGGATTGATGGGACAGTTGGATTTCAAAATTGATCTTTTGTCGAATTTTTCAAGGGAATATCCTGATTCGGAATATATAGATGATGCCCTTTATGAATTGGCGAAAGCTAAAATTAAGGTGGGAGATGAGGATTCAGCTCAGGCTATTTATGCCGATTTAATCTCGAATTACTCTCAAAGTGGCTATTCTGCTAAAGCTTTATTGCAACTGGGGCAGTTGAATTACAATCAGAAAGCTTATCAGAAAGCTATCAGGAATTTTAAGCAGGTTCTGCTTGATTATTCAGGTAGTAATGAGGCTAAGAGTGCAATGATAGGTGTGAAAAATGTATACATCGATATGAATAATGTGAAGGCCTATTTTGTTTTTGTTGAATCATTAGGAGAGGGTGCTGCTGTGAAGACATCTGAGAAGGATTCCTTGACCTATCTGTCAGCTGAGCGCATGTATATGGACGGTCAGAATAAAAAATCAACCCTGGCTTTTTCAGAATACCTTAAAGAGTTCCCTCAGGGGATGTTCCGATTAAACGCGGAATATTATAAGGGGGAGTCTGCTTTTAATCGCGGTGATTTTCAGGATGCTTCAGTCTCGTTCGAAAGGGTGTTGGCAGAATCTGATAACCTGTTTACAGAGAAAGCTTTACTGGGGGCTTCACAAATATATTTTAATCAAAAGGATTATTTAAAAGCAAAGAAGTATTATCAGTTGCTATTGGTGAAATCTGAAATACCTGAGAATAAACGAACAGCTCAATGGGGCTTATTTCGATGTTTTTATCAACTAAGTGAATATTCCCGGTTGGTGAGTGCTTCTGAAAATTTATTGGCTTCGAACCAGATACAAGAAAATTCAAAAAGAGAAATCTTATACAAACGATCTAAATCTTACCTTGCCTTAAATCAGGATAATAAAGCACAGGCCGATTTAATAGTTCTCGCAAAAGAAGTTCAGAGTAAAGAGGGGGCTGAAGCCCGGTTTTTATTGGCTGATTTACACTTTCGCCTGCAAGAATTCGATAAGGCCGAAGAGCGAGTGAATGAATTTATTGAAATGAATTCGCCGCACCATTATTGGCTGGGTAAAAGTTTCATTTTGCTTTCAGATATCTTTATTAAAAAGGAAGATGTGTTTCAGGCACAATACACGCTTCAGAGTGTGGTTGATAATTACGCTGTAAAGGGTGATGGAATTTTAGAAGCTGCAAAGGCTAAATTAGCTTTGATTCTTGACAAGGAAAAGCAAAAAGATAAGGCTCAAAAAGGTGGATCGAAACCTGTCTCTGTTGAAGGTGCCGATGTCAACTTGAATAAGGAGGTATTAAAGAGCACTAAGAAAACCAAGACCGATTCTCTTAAGCTTAACGATGCTAAGGCTATGTTACAAGAGATGGTGGGTGAACTTGATGATTAAGTGAGTGAATACGAGTTTATAAACTAAAAAATATAATACAATCAGATGCAGATAAAATCGATTCTATTAACGGGTGTGTTGGGGCTTGTATGCCTGTGTGGACATGCTCAGGAACAAAGAGATTTAAAAAAAGAAGTCAAAGTACGAACTAATTATAAGCCTGAAATTAAAAAGGCTAAGCGAATAGGTGAAATGCCGACGATTGTAGATACCGTAACTTTCAAGAAGCGCTTTGATTATTCAATCAGGAGCAAAGCTTTGGATGTGAGTTTTAAGCCTGGATCGATAAAAGCTGCAAAAATGACTGGTGAGTCATTAAAGAAGACAAATGGACACAGTTTTGATCTTGCCGCAGGAAATTATGCCAGCCTCTTTGCTGATTACCGTTACAATAATTTACAATCTAAAACCACTGATTTTGGCATTCATCTGCAACACTATTCCAGTGATGGAAAGCTGGAGTTACAGGATGGGGATAAGGTCAAGCCGGATTGGAAAGAGTTTCTTGCAGAATTATATGGCAATCACTATTTAGATGATGCCAAGATTACATCTCGTTTCTATTATAAGCATAAGTCTTTTAATTATTATGGTTTTCCTCAGGCTGAAGATGTTCAGTCCGGGATGGTTAATATATTCGATTACGATTCCCAAAGATTCAATGATTTTGGACTACAAACCTCATATGAAACACTAGCGAAGGATGCTGAAGATTTAAATTTTAAATTGGGTGTTGAGTTTGATTATTTCTCTGATAAGATAAACCTTAGTGAGTTGGATTTGGGTGTAAGTGGAAGTGCTGAGATGAAAGTAGGAGAGGGCTTGTGGTCACTTGCCAGTTCTTTAAACTACTTACAAACCAATAATCTTACGTATTGGGATACTGAGCTTAAAAATCAGGATGATAAGTCTTCTCTTCTGATGGTGAATCCGTCTTACAGTTTGAGTTTAGGCGGCTTTAATTTTAGAATTGGTGTGAAAGCTCAGGCTGTTTTGGGTGATGATTCCGATTTTAGACTATATCCTGATGTCAAGATAGATCTTGCTTTGTTTGATCATGTTTTAAATCTGTTTGCAGGTTTGGATGGAAATCTTGATGTGAATACAGCACGTTCCATTACAGATGTCAATCCATTTGTACATTCTGGTTTAAATGTTAAAAGTACGAGCACCAATTACAGGATATATGGTGGTGTGAAGAATAAAATATCTGATAAATCGAGTAGTTTGATATCTGTGGAGTATGCAGATATTGAAGGACAATATTTCTTTTCAATGGCAAATTCAGCCTTTTCTCCACAAGGTGGGCTTCCACAGGAGGCGTATTATTTCAATAAATATGCTGTTGTTTACGACGATTTATATAAAATCAGTTTAACCGGAGAGTTAGACTACCAGGTAAATAAGGAGCTTAATCTTTATGCATTGGCAAAATACACATACTATTCAATGGATAAATTAGAAGAGGCCTGGCAGTTACCCAAGTTCGAAATGGAGACTAGAGCAAGCTATCGTTTTACAGATCAGTGGTTGTTTAAGGCACGTTTGATCTTTGTAGGAGAGAGACCTGTTATGACAAACGGTCTTGAAGCACAACTTGATACTCTTGCAGATCTTGGCTTAGGCACAGAATACAAATGGAACGATCTTTTGTCGCTTTATGCTAATGTAAATAATATTTTTGATGCTGATGCTTATCTTTGGCAAGGCTATCCATCACAAGGTATCAATGGTATGATTGGCCTGAAGCTGGTATTCTAGTATAGAATATAAGTCTTGGTTTTTTAAGCGAGTTTTTAGCTTGAAATATGCCTTTTGTATTTGAATGACATGAAGAATGGTTTAAGTAGATAATTCCGGTTTGGATTATTACTTGAACCATTTTTTTATGGCAAATATTTCTATACTAAAAAACTCGATTTTTACTTGTTTTTTATTAAGATAAGGGAAGCTAAATTCATCATTTTTATTATCTTTGTTTATCTCAATAGAATTTAGTTTGGGTTGACGTAATGTGCTGATTGATAGAAAAATTAATCATTTTTAATTTGGATATTCATCTCCGCTGAAACTTGATCTATTTTGAGATCAAACTTAGAATGTTTAGAATCTGTAATAGAGATTCTTTTTTTTTGAAAAAGAATGTTCTTTTTCAGACTTCTTTCAAAATAATACTAAAGATCTGATAAATGAGTGATTTAGAAAATGTGAATAATGAAAATGCCGAATATTCAGCTGATAGTATTCAGGTATTAGAAGGTTTAGAGGCGGTTCGTAAGCGTCCTTCAATGTATATTGGTGATGTTAATGTCAAAGGGTTACACCACTTGGTTTACGAGGTGGTTGATAATTCTATTGATGAGGCTCTGGCCGGACATTGTAACAATATTGATGTTTTCATTAATGAAGACAACTCTATTACAGTAAAAGATGATGGTAGAGGTATTCCAACTGAACTTCATCAGAAAGAGAAAAAGTCAGCTTTAGAGGTTGTAATGACTGTTTTGCACGCTGGAGGTAAGTTTGATAAAGATTCTTACAAGGTTTCTGGTGGGCTTCACGGTGTAGGTGTTTCTTGTGTGAATGCACTTTCATCTCTTTTGCAAGCAGAAGTTTATCGCGATGGAAAAATCTTTTTGCAAGAATACTCAAAAGGTAAGCCACTTGCTGATGTAAAAGTCATTGGAGAAACTGAATTGACTGGTACGAATATTACTTTTATTCCAGACGCTTCAATTTTCTTAACAACAGAATATAAGTATGATATTTTAGCTGCTCGTTTGCGCGAATTGGCTTTCTTAAATAAAGGAATTAAGCTTAATCTAACGGATAAGAGAGATCTTCATGAAGATGGATCTTTTAGATCTGAAGTTTTTCATTCTGAAGAAGGATTAAAGGAATTTGTTCAATATCTGGATAGTACTCGTGAGCGACTAATTGAAGATACGGTTCATGTTTCTATTGAGAATAACGAGGTGCCGGTAGAAATTGCTTTGCAATACAACACGTCATTCTCTGAGAATATTCACTCCTATGTGAATAATATCAACACGATTGAAGGGGGAACTCATTTAACTGGTTTCCGTCGAGGCTTAACCAGAACGCTAAAGTCTTTTGCTGATAAATCGGGTATGTTGGCTAAGCTTAAGTTCGATATTTCAGGTGATGACTTCCGTGAAGGCCTAACAGCTGTTGTGTCTGTAAAAGTGGCAGAACCTCAGTTCGAAGGTCAGACTAAAACAAAATTAGGTAACTCAGAAGTGAGTATAGCGGTTGATAAGGCTGTAAGTGCTTTGTTAACGAATTATCTTGAGGAACATCCAAAGGATGCCAAAACAATCGTTCAGAAGGTTATTATGGCTGCTACTGCTCGTCATGCAGCCCGTAAGGCAAGAGAACTCGTACAGCGTAAAACTATCTTAGGCGGTTCAGGACTACCAGGAAAGCTTTCTGACTGTTCTGATAAAGATCCAGCGAATTGTGAAGTATTCCTTGTCGAGGGAGATTCGGCGGGTGGAACTGCTAAGCAAGGTCGTGATAGAAAATTCCAGGCTATTTTACCTCTGAAGGGTAAGATTCTGAATGTTGAGAAAGCCATGCAACACAAGGTTTTCGAAAGTGAGGAGATTAAAAATATCTTTACAGCACTTGGGGTGACTATTGGAACTGAAGAAGATAGTAAGGCCGCTAATGTTGAAAAGCTGAGATACCATAAGATTGTGATCATGTGTGATGCCGACGTCGATGGTAGCCATATTGCAACGCTAATTATGACCTTCTTCTTCCGTTACATGAAATCATTAATTGAGAATGGTTACTTGTATATTGCGACGCCTCCATTGTATTTGGTGAAAAAAGGTAAGAATCAGCAATATTGTTGGAATGAGGACCAACGCCTGAGATTAATTGAAGAATGGGGTGGTGGAAAAGAAAGTTCTATGCACATTCAACGATACAAAGGTCTTGGAGAGATGAGTGCAGAGCAGTTATGGGAGACTACAATGAATCCAGAGGTAAGAACTTTACGTCAGGTAACCATTGAAAATGCTGCAGAAACTGATCGTGTATTTTCTATGTTAATGGGAGATGAGGTACCTCCTCGTCGTGAATTCATCGAAGATAACGCCACTTATGCCAATATTGATGCTTAATTTCTAGTATCATAAAATAAAAGATTCAATTTGACTCTTTATATAATGGCCCTTGTGACTTGTTCACGAGGGCTTTTTTCTTTAAAACGCAATACAGTTATGGATAAAAATATATGTGTCTTCTGTTCTTCGAGTGATCATCTCGATAAAAAGTATTACAATGCTGCCACTGAGCTGGGGGAGAACATTGGTAATACCGGGAACCATATTGTTTATGGCGGCACAAATGTTGGCTTAATGCATGCAGCAGCCTTCGCGACTAAAAAGGCTGGCGGCAAGGTGATTGGGGTTATACCTGAATTAATTCATTCGAAAGGTATTACTTCCAACTATGCTGATGAGTTAATCGTGACAAGTGATATGAAAGAGCGTAAAGATGTGATTCGTGACAAATCTGATGCTTTTATCGCTTTGCCAGGTAGTTTTGGTACGCTTGAGGAAATTATGGAAGTCATTGCCTTAAAGCAATTGGGCTATCACAGTAAGGCTATTGTTTTTGTGGATGTTGATGGTTTTTATTCTGCTCTCAAGGCTCAATTCGATATGCAATATCAGGAGAAATTTGCAAAAGATGTCTATCGACAACTCTATGTTTTTGTGGATAATGCCAGTTCAGCTTTGGATTATATCGATAATTATGTGGAAAATAAGCCAATAGCTAAGTGGGACTAAAGTTTGGCTGTTAAAACAAATAAAGAAAAAACTTGCCTTCAATCGTTTTAGGAGAAGAAGGCAAGTTAATATTTATATGTTTTTAATTATTTTGTCCTTTATAAAAGGAAGCTAATTTTTACAGCTCAAGTTTGCCTTCGAAAACAAAAGTTGCTGCACCTTTAAGCCAAATGTTTTCAAATTTGTCGGACATTTTATTTTCAAATGACACTTCCAGATTACCACCTTTGGTTTTAACAAAGAATCTATTATCCTTAGTGTTAAAGTATTTCTTTGCAGATATGCAAGACGCTACGACGCCAGTTCCACAGGAGTAGGTTTCATCTTCAACACCACGCTCATAAGTGCTAACCTCAATCTGGTTATTCTCCCCGGAGATAAAATTGACATTTGTTCCCTCTTTTTTAAAGCGCTGATTGTAACGGATAGCTTTCCCCTCAGAATAAGTGTCGAAATTTAGATGACTATTTATAAATTTTGTGAAGTGTGGTGATCCGGTATTTAAAAAGAAATAGTCTTCTCTATTTTCAATTTCTTCTACATCCTGCATTTTTAAGCTGACGATGAGTTTTTCACTATCGAAACTAATATTTGCAAAATGCTCTCCATCTACCGCAATGAAATGAGTTTTATCTTTAATGATATCCAAATGATAAGCAAAAGCTACGATGCATCGTCCCCCGTTACCACACATACTTCCCTCTTTTCCATCGGAATTAAAATATCTCATTTTAAAATCGAAACCATCTTCGTTTTCGAGTAGCATCAATCCATCGCATCCAATACCAAATCTTCGATCACATAATTTTTCTATTAGGGAAATGTTTTCTGAAGGAAAACTTCTATCCCTATTGTCAATCAGAATGAAATCATTCCCGGTACCCTGGTATTTTGAAAAACTGATTTGCATTTTTAAGTCCTGTTAAGAAGTGTTAAATATTAATAATGAGGATGACACATGTAAAGGTGCTTAAGCTCAAATAGTTTTCAAAAGTACGAAGTCCCGCCGGAATTTCAATATTATAAGTCGAAATAAAAAATGGGAAGATAGAAGATGTCTGCGATGGCTGAAATACTTGTCATAATAGGTGGTTTGAATAGCGGGATTGGAAACATGTGATGAACACAGGTTCTGCGCTGAAGAAGCAAATTAGCTAATATGATCCACTAGATTGAATAAACATATTAGTAAAAAGACTGGTGAAAAGGTAACATTTGACTTAATTTTACGTATTATGAATTGTGGTTAGCTATTGGTTAAAAAGGATAATATCGATATATTGGGAACTGAATTTCATAAGATATCAAAAAACGATAAGTATACACTGAGAATTCTACCTGAACTTAGAGTAGAAATGTTGGTTGCGCTGAGAAGCCCCAACGTAAAATACTGGCTGTATTATTTATGAATTATTAATCAATAAATCTTTTTTTTAGAGAAAAAGATATTGCTAAAGCTTTGGGTAATAGTGAAGGTTAGGGGGGATTGAGTATTTAGCCCAAGGCAGAATGGATTAGTATAATGTATTTTTATTTTGGCGGATAAATTAGAGACTCGAAACGGCAAATTAATAAATAAATAGAATAAAATGCTAATCAATTTTGGCTTTAAATTTTAAAAGGCTTAATTTTGCGCAATATTTCGAGTTGAAAAAGGGACTATGAGACAATTAAAGATAACAAAATCAATTACCAATCGAGAAAGTGCTTCTCTTGATAAGTATTTACAAGAGATTGGTAAAGAAGATCTTATTACTGTAGAAGAAGAAGTTGAATTAGCACAGCGGATCAAAAAAGGCGATCAAAGAGCCTTAGAGAAGTTAACAAGAGCTAATTTACGTTTTGTTGTTTCTGTAGCTAAGCAATATCAAAATCAAGGTTTGAGTCTTCCTGACCTTATTAATGAAGGAAACTTAGGATTGATTAAAGCGGCTGAGAAATTTGACGAAACTCGTGGTTTTAAATTTATCTCTTATGCGGTATGGTGGATTCGTCAATCGATTTTGCAGGCTTTGGCAGAGCAGTCGCGAATTGTTCGTTTGCCATTGAACCAAGTAGGATCTTTGAACAAAATCAACAAAGCTTTTTCAAAATTTGAGCAAGAGCATGAGAGAAAACCATCTCCGGAAGAGTTGGCTGATACTCTGGAATTGCCTGCAGATAAAGTTGCTGATACCCTACGTGTATCGGGGCGTCATATTTCTGTAGATGCACCTTTCGTTGATGGAGAAGATAATTCTTTGCTTGATGTATTGATTAACGATGATTCACCAATTGCTGACCGTAGTTTGTTGAACGAGTCGTTAACTCGTGAAATCGATCGTGCATTGGCAACATTAACAGAAAGAGAAAGTGATATTATCAAATTATTTTTCGGTATCGGAATTCAGGAGATGACTCTTGAGGAGATTGGAGAAAAGTTTGGATTGACACGTGAGCGTGTTCGTCAGATTAAAGAGAAAGCGATTCGTCGTTTAAGACATACTTCAAGATCTAAACTGCTTAAAACCTATTTAGGTTAGTCGTTAGAACTGTGAAAAAATAAATTGAGGCCATTGAAAATCTGATTTTCAATGGCCTCTTTGTTTTATCTGAGTTTATTAAATTTTGTGTCCTACTTTTCTTTCAAAAGTTTTTCGAGTTTATACATTTCGTCGCGATACTGAGCTGCCTGAAGGAAATCAAGATCTTTGGCGGCTTTTTGCATCGACTTTTTAGTTTGAGCAATTGATTTCTCAAGGCTATCCTTACTCATATACTGAACAACAGGATCAGCTGCAATCTCAATACTTTCAGGACCGCTGTAAGCCTTTGGATCAGCCCCGCCAGCATTTTGCATGATACTCGTTTTGTCCTTGATAATTTGTCGTGGGGTGATATGATGTTTCTCGTTGTAGGCCAATTGTTTTTCACGACGATAGTTTGTCGAATCAATGGTCTCTTTCATCGATTTGGTGATTCTATCGGCATACATAATTACCAGACCATTTACATTACGAGCCGCACGCCCGGCTGTTTGTACCAAAGCTCTTGTGGAACGCAGGAAGCCTTCTTTGTCAGCATCCAAAATGGCAACCAGTGAAACTTCAGGGAGATCCAGACCTTCACGCAAAAGGTTGACCCCTATCAGAACGTCAAAAAGCCCCAGTCGTAGTTCTTCCATAATTTTCACCCTGTCAAGGGTATCGACATCGGAGTGAATGTATCGACATCGAATGTTCAAATCTGCAAAATATTGCGAGAGTTCTTCGGCCATACGTTTGGTTAATGTGGTAACCAAAACCCGCTCATCAATCTCACTTCGCTTATTGATCTCAGCAACCAAATCGTCAATTTGATTCAAGCTTGGGCGCACATCAATTTTAGGATCGAGTAAGCCCGTTGGACGAATCACCTGTTCAACCACAACGCCTTCCGACTTTTCCAATTCATAATCAGCTGGGGTGGCACTCACGTATATGGTTTGTGAACTTAAAGCTTCAAACTCTTCAAATTTTAATGGTCTATTGTCTAAGGCTGATGGTAGACGGAAGCCGTAATCGACCAGGTTCACTTTTCGTGAATGGTCACCGCCATACATGGCTTTAACTTGCGAAAGTGTCACATGACTCTCATCAACTACCATAAGAATATCATCAGGGAAATAATCGATTAAGCAGAAAGGGCGTGAGCCTTGCGACCTGCCATCGAAGTAACGGGAATAGTTCTCAATACCAGAACAATACCCCAGTTCCCGAATCATTTCCAAATCGAAATTGACTTTGTCTTCAACACGTTTGGCTTCGAGATGCTTGCCAATGCTTTTCATGTATTCCACATGAGCCACCATATCGTCTTGAATCAGCCTGATGGCATTCTGAACCTTGTCCTTACTGGTAACAAATATATTGGCCGGGTAAATGGTGATTCTATCGTAGCGTTCTATCTTTTGTCCGTTTAGGGGATCGAAAGAGTAGATTTCATCAATCTCATCATCCCAAAAGATAATGCGGTAAGCGAAATCGGCGTAAGCAGGAAAAATATCAATGGTATCGCCCTTAACCCTGAAATTACCGCGCTCAAATTCCACTTCGTTTCTCGAATACAACGCATCAACAAATGAAAGCAGGAGTTTGTTTCTGGAAATTCGCTGCCCTTGCTTCAACTCCAGAACATTGGCATGAAAATCTTCAGGATTTCCAATACCATAGATACAGGAAACCGATGAAACCACAATCACATCTTTACGACCCGAGAGTAGGGCAGAAGTGGCACTCAATCTCAATTTTTCAATCTCGTCGTTAATGGCCAGATCCTTTTCAATGTATGTATCAGTTGTAGGGAGATAGGCTTCGGGCTGATAGTAATCGTAATAACTAACAAAATACTCGACAGCATTATCAGGAAAAAAGGTTTTGAACTCGCCGTAAAGCTGAGCCGCAAGCGTTTTATTGTGACTTAAAACCAGTGTTGGCCGCTGAACTTCTTTGATCACATTGGCAATGGTAAAGGTCTTTCCCGATCCAGTGACACCCAACAGGGTTTGGAAGGGATGACCATCGTTCAATCCTTCGGCAAGTTGTTTTATGGCCTCGGGCTGATCGCCAGTGGGTTGAAATTTAGATACAAGTTTGAAGTCCATACGGGAATGTTTGCTTAATTAATAGCAGCAAATTTAATAAAAAGAGAGCATATACATGAAATGCATATGCTCGAATGCTATTGTTGAATCTATTTATGTAGGTCGAACGAATTCAGATCTAGAGTTTCAGTTTAAAATAAACTGGAAAGTGGTCGCTAAATCCACCATAATACTTTGGTCCACCATAGGTTCTGCTTGGTGTGAATATACCATTTTTATTTTTGTAACAAATCCATTCATCGCGATAAATCCTACCAGCATCATGATGAGTTTTGTAGCCTTTTGTTCCATTCAAAAGCGAATTGGAAATAATAAGGTTATCAAGCATATTCCAATCGCCTCTATAATTATATGACCCTTCGTTGTTGGCTTGTAAATTGTACATCAAGTTGTACAGGGCCTTAGGATTGTCAACATTGCTGTTATTATCAGCCTTAAGTATTTCCTTTACAGCTTTATCGCTGGGTTCGTCGTTAAAATCACCCATGATAATGATTTTGGCATCTGCATTTTTAACCTGAATTTTATCGACAGCCTTTTTTAGTTGTTGAGCAACAAAAATACGGTTTGGTTCAGATTTCTCTTGTCCACCACGGCGGGATGGCCAGTGATTCACGAAGATATTTAGTGTATCCTTTCTTCCAACAAGGCCTTGTACATATAGGATATCACGTGTTTTGTATTTTTTCTCCCAGGGAAATTCAATATTAATGGTTTCGTGTTTGAGGTATTTAAAAGCATTCTTCTGATATACTAAAGCACAATCAATCCCTCTTTTATCAGGACTCTCACTGTGGGCAATGCCATATTTTGCTTTTTTAAGTTTTTGCTGTTTGAATAAATCTTCGATGACGGTTTTGTTTTCTATTTCGCAAAGACCAATAATTCCTGGTAAGTCACTTTTATTAATTGAACTTAAAACATAACTCAGTTTTGAAAGTTTATCTTGATAACGTTTGGTGTCCCATTTCAATTTTCCATGAGGCGTAAAGTCCTCGTCCCATTTGTCGGGATGGTTGATCGTATCGAACAGGTTCTCTACATTATAGAATACAACAGTGATATCTTTTTTACCCTTGGCAAAGGATGAAATGCAGATAAGTGCAGCAGCAAACAGGAGCAATGTTTTTTTTAACATGAGCTTACAATTAGAATTTGAAATGCTTTGTGTCGGTTTTCTTGTGGATTTATGGTCTGACTCCAAAGTTAATTAAATATTCGAGTCGTAAAAAGCACCATCTGTTATCTTCATTGAAAGAATATATCTAATCTTTGTAATCAAAATATTAAATTTTCAGCCCTTAGAGATTGATAAAGAGAATAAAAGATAAAAAACTCCGAAAAACTTTCATTTTGTAACATTCGTTACACTTTTTTCTGCTAGATTGCCTCATATTTGTGGTGTCGAAAGGGAGTAATACTCATCAAATAGTATTAGATATTCTTCCTTCGATTACTTAAATTGAAGAACTCAAAATAATAACACTATAAAAAATAAAATTATGGCTATGTTTTGTTATCAGTGCCAAGAGGCAGCAAAAGGAACTGGATGTACAGTTAAAGGTGTTTGTGGAAAAACCGATGAGGTTGCAAACATTCAGGATTTATTGATGTACGTGATGAGAGGTATTTCTGTTTTCAGTACTAAAGCTCGCGAAGCTGGTATTGAAAACGAAAAAGTGAATAACTTCATCATGACAGGTTTATTCATGACCATTACCAACGCCAACTTCGACAAAGTGAAATTTGTTGCTGCTATTCGCGAAGGTTTAAAACTACGCGAAGAGATTAAAAATCAAGCTGAAGTAGCTGGAGTAATTTTTGAAAATCTTCACCACTCTGCAACATGGTTTGCCGATGCTGAACATGATTTTGATGCTAAAGCTCGTGTTATTGGTGTTTTATCTACTGAAAACGAAGATGTTCGTTCATTAAGAGAACTATTGATGTACGGATTGAAAGGTTTTGCAGCTTACGTTGAGCATGCTTATAACCTGGGTCTTGAGAAAGCTGAGATGTATGCATTCATGCAAAAAGCATTGCAAGCAACTACTGACGATACTTTAAGTGCTGACGATTTGGTAGCTCTAGTAATGGAGTGTGGTGCTAATGGTGTAACTGCTATGGCAACTCTTGACGAGGCTAACACTACCGCTTATGGTAACCCAGAAATTACTGAAGTAAATATCGGCGTAAGCAACAAGCCAGGTATCCTGATTTCAGGTCACGACCTTAAGGATATGGAAGAGTTATTGAAGCAAACAGCAGGAACAGGTGTTGATGTTTACACTCACTCTGAGATGTTACCAGCTAACTACTACCCAGCATTCAAAAAGTACGAGCACTTTGTAGGTAACTACGGAAATGCATGGTGGAAGCAGAACGAAGAGTTTGAGACTTTCAACGGTCCTATCTTGTTCACCACGAACTGTATTGTTCCTCCTAAAGCCAACTCTACTTACCAGGATAAAGTATATACTACAGGAGCATCTGGTTTCCCAGGATTCAAGCATATTGAAGCTGATGTGAATGGAAAGAAAGATTTTTCTGAAATTATTGAAGTTGCCAAGAAATGTGCTGCTCCAACTGAAATTGAGAATGGAACTATCGTGGGTGGTTTTGCTCACAACCAGGTGATGCAATTAGCTGATAAAGTTGTTGATGCTGTTAAATCGGGCGCTATTCGTAAGTTCTTCGTGATGGCAGGTTGCGATGGACGTATGAAAGGTCGTGATTACTATACTGAATTTGCTGCTGCTCTACCACAAGACACTGTAATCTTAACTGCTGGTTGTGCTAAGTACCGTTACAACAAATTAGAGTTAGGTGATATTGGAGGTATTCCAAGAGTATTGGATGCAGGTCAGTGTAACGACTCTTATTCATTAGCAGTTATAGCAATGAAATTAAAAGAAGTATTTGAACTAAACGATATCAACGATCTACCAATCGCATACAACATTGCATGGTACGAGCAGAAAGCAGTTATCGTATTGTTAGCTCTTCTTTCTTTGGGTGTTAAGAATATTCACCTGGGACCAACATTGCCAGCTTTCCTTTCTCCTAATGTAGCTAAAGTATTGATCGATACTTTCGGAATTGCAGGAATTGGAACTGTTGACGAGGACATGAAAATGTTTCTTAACTAAGAATTAGATTTTTACAACTAAATCATAGATACATAGTGACTATCTAGTCACTATGTGTCCTTTATAGCATTTGATAGGCGACTATCAAATAGATTGCGACAAAAATCTTGTTAATAGGATTGACGTTAGATCATATTTGGGTTAATGACTTAAACTGCTCAGAAAGGTGTTCATTCATTTTTGAGCAGTTTTTGTTTTTTTTAAAGTTTATAAGCCCCCTCGAAATTTTGGGATTATAGATCACATTTTGCATCAGAATTTCAGGAATCTTTGGGTAAATAAAGTTTTGAACTGATTAAATCTGGTCTTGAATGATATTGAATATTAAAAGTATGAAGAATTGGAGTACATTTTTTAAGAAGCATCACAAGTGGCCATCTCTGGTTCTCACTTTCTTTATCCTTCTGTTTGCCTTATCAGGTATTGTGATGAACCATCGGGAAACTTTTTCCTCTCTTGATGTCAATCGGTCCTACTTGGGAAGTGAATACCAGTACAGCCATTGGAATAAGGCAGCCGTAAAATCTGCACTGCAAATCGAAGGGGATACAGCTCTGATTTATGGTAACGTAGGCGTGTGGAAAACCACCGATAATTTCAAGAGTTTCGAAAACTTCAATCAGGGATTTCCTGAGGGGATTGATAACTGTAAGATTGAAAAACTGTTTTATACGACTTCGGGCGAGCTATTTGCCGGAACGCTATTGGGGCTTTATACGCATCAGAATGATGCGTGGGTAAAAGTTGACTTACCTGTTTCTGAAAAGCGAGTGGTCGATTTGCTTGAAGTCAAAGGTGAGTTTTATGTGTTGACGCGTTCGCATCTGTTAAAACGAAATTCTAGTGGGTTTGAGATCATAGAACTCTTACCAAAGGCTGATTACGATGGCAAGATTTCATTGTTTAAAACCTTATGGGAGGTTCATAGTGGTGAGGCTTTTGGAATATTAGGAAAACTGTTTGTCGATTTTATTGGCTTGGTGTTTATTCTGCTTTGTTTTTCTGGTTTGATCTATTTCATCTATCCCAAGTGGATCAGGAGTCTTAAGGAAAAAGTAAAAAAGGGTAAAGGGAAAAGTGAGAAGGATATAAAAAACACAGTTCAACGAAAAGCGACATTCCTTAAGTTTAATCTGAAATGGCACAACCATTTAGGCTATTGGCTGATTGTTTTCCTGCTTTTGTCGACGCTGACGGGCATGTTTCTGCGTCCTCCTTTATTAATTTCAATTGTAAGTGCCAAAGTTGATAAGATACCCTTCACGCATCTCGATGATCCTAATCCCTGGTACGATCAACTTCGAAGAATTACCTACGATAAGGATTTAGATCGAGTACTATTGGCAAGCAACGAAGCCATTTATTATACTGATGATTTCTTCGAGACGGCACCTCAGTCCTTTTCATCTCAGGCTCCAATATCGGTGATGGGTGTTAATGTTTTTGAGGTGATAAAGCCAGGACAATATCTTGTAGGTTCATTTAGTGGCTTGTTTTACTGGATTCCTGAACAAAATTTGATCTTCGATTTTTTCACTAAAAAGCCTCATGTCCCGGTCAAAATAATGGGTCCACCTATCTCATCTCATCCGGTTGCAGGTTATTTACGCGATGCTGACGGACGGGAGTTTGTTTTTGATTACAGCTTAGGCGTGGGGAATATGACCGATGCCACACATTTTGTTTCTATGCCTCAGAAAATTCAAGATGCACCTATATCTCTATGGAATCTTTGTCTTGAAATTCATACGGGAAGAATTTATCAATACCTCTTTGGTAAGTTTTACATCCTGTTTATCCCTTTGGCTGGATTGACAATACTATGGATCTTGATTACGGGCTTGGTCTTGTATTTAAAAAGGCGAAAGAAATAGATATCGTACTAAAGACAATTTTTTACAATTAAGCTTCGGGTTATTTCCGGAGCTTTTTATTTCTATTGCAATCTGATTTAAGAAGGCTTATTATCTTAAAAAATGTTTAATTTCGATAATAAATAATATTTAATCTTTTGTTTATGGATTTCTTTGGCTCTTACCCGCTTATTATAGCAGGATGTTTAATCATTTTGCTCTCATTTATCTTCACAAAACTTGCGAACAAAACCAATGTACCTGCGGTTTTAATGCTCATAGGATTAGGAGTTCTTATTCAGTACGGATTGAAACTGATGAAGGTCCCGGAAATTGATTTTTTTCCAATTCTTGAAGTGATTGGAATTATTGGTTTGATCATGATTGTGCTTGAAGCTGCCCTTGAATTGGAATTAAAGAAGGATAAAACCAAGGTTATTTTTAAATCATTTATGGTTGCTACATTAGGCTTAGGTCTTTCTTTGCTGGCAGCCTCTGCCATTATTTTCTACCTGGTTCCCGATATGGATTGGTTTACAGCCTTGCTTTATGCCACGCCATTGTCTATCCTGTCCAGCGCCATTATCATTCCAAGTGTAGGGAATTTGAGTGAAGAGAAAAAGGAATTTCATGTTTACGAGAGTACCTTTAGTGATATTATTGGCATTATGCTTTTCTATTTTGTGCTGAATGTCACTGAGTTTCAAAACCCCAATACTCTTGACGCATCCGAAGCCATGCATCCCATGTTGAGCTTCATTATCAGTATAGGTATTTCAGTGTTTGTAGCATTTGTAGCCAGTTACCTGCTTTTGTATATCTTTCAGTTTATTAACGATGGGGCACGTTTATTCTTATTGATTTCGCTTTTGGTTTTACTTTATGCGGTGGGTAAAATGATGCATCTGTCCCCTTTAATTATCATTCTGGTATTTGGAGTCATTGTTCAAAACAATGAACTCTTTTATCGAGGTTTTCTACGGAAGTATTTTCATAAGGAGAAGTTTGAAATCTTAAAACGGGAATTACATGTGATTACTATGGAGTCTGCCTTTGTGGTTAGAACGTTCTTCTTTGTAATCTTTGGTGTAAGTATTCTTGTGTCAAGTCTGTTTAGTCTTAAGGTTTTCGGAGTCAGTCTTCTGCTTTTGGTCAGTATCTACGCTATCCGTTGGTTGTTTCTTCGTGCTTTTATGGGATTTGATATCTTTCCTCAACTCTGGATTGCTCCACGGGGACTGATTACAGTTTTACTTTATTATGCCATTCCTCAGGAATACAGCAATGCCTCTTTCGATTCTGGTATTCTCTTATTTATAATCATTGCGACTAGTCTGATTATGACCTGGGGTTTGGTTCGATCAGCAAGAATAAAGGATATTCCTTTGATAATTAATCCCGGTTTTAATGAGGATGAGGCTCTCGATCAGGACACCACACTCAATATTGATGAAGAGAATGAAGGAAGAAATTCTGATGATTAAAACAATCTGCTTTATCTAATCTCAAACGACAGGCTTAGAATGAAGTTTCTCCCCGGTGCAGATATACCTGATGAGTAGGGGCGATAGGCGGTGTCAAAAATGTTTTCAATACTAAAACCAAGAATAATCCGATCTCTGAATTGATAGCTGTTGTTAAAGTTTAAACAAAGCCATTCAGGCGAGTAGGGGAGACCGTTTTTATCTTTCGCATAAAGATGAGCTTTATCCTTTTCAGAATCTGCTAAATCTTTATTGGCAATCTCTCCATTATACTCAAGTGATATTTTTGATTTCAATTTCGTTGAAATGAATTTAAGAGCCATAGAAGCAAATGTAGGCGGAACATGTCTTACAGGACTTCCATCTTTATATTCGCCTTTAGAACGATTGTAATAGGCATCCAAAAACAGTTTGGACGATAAGCTGGCACTTGTTTTTAAACTCAGACCATAAACAATTGCTCTGTCGTCGTTTACGATTGCTTGTACCTGACTTTCTACGCCATCGTACATGAGTGTGGATTGTCCATTGAAACTGAAATCACGACGAACCATCGCATCTTTAAGAATAGAATAAAAACCGTTGAAGTCGACGAAGATGTTTTTCGTGACGTTTTTGCTGAGGCTAAAATCGAAATTATAAGCATATTCTGATTTCAAATCCTTATTAGGCACAACAACTTTTCCGGGTTCTGAATCGAAAACTTTTCCAATGTCATCGATATTGGGTGCTCTGAAACCTGTGGTTGCGTTTAGTTTTAAAAGGTAGTCGTTGTTGGTTTGCAGCGTTGCGCCTAGGCTTCCATTCAGAGCGCCTGTATTTAAATCCAGCTTATCGAAAGGGAAATCGTAGAATTCGGTGTTGAGTTTCGATTTTATCCAAACGTGAGAATAACGCAAGCCACCATTAATGGTCCACTTGTTATCTAGTTTCCACTTTAGGTTAGCATAGGATGCTGCACTTGAATAGCTTGAATTATCAGGATAGCGACTCGCAAGGGGAGAGATGGCAGATGTAATGATATCTCTTTTATGAGCAGTGGAGTTCAGGTAGTTATAAAGGTATTCTGTACCATAGAAAAGCTCAAGCTGATCATTTATCTTTTTATTAAAATCGAGATTAGTTGTGAATATATCTAAAGCTTCGAAGCGTTTGCTGATATTATCATTATTAAATTTTCTGGAATGGCGACTCTCCTTATAATTTTGATAGGCTGAAATCAATTTAAAACTGTCGTATGCAGCAATTGCTTTTTTGTTTATCAGATTTAAAGAATGGATTTGCAGACTTTGTGGCCCATAGTACCATTGAGCATATTTAAGCTGATCTCCTGAATATTGAATCAATCTGTCGTAACGAGGAATATCTGAAGTTGTAGAATAAAGAAAGTTGTATTGCAACTCGATAAAATCAGAAGCTTTGTACCTCAGTTTCTGTATGATATTAAGCTGGTCGAATTGACTGCCTTCCTGCACATGAGGATCCGGATTACTGATGATTTGATCTTCGCCATTTTTACGAATGACATATTCGTTTCTGTTGTATTGTTTGGTGCCATTACGGCCCATCTTCAGGTCTGAGTAATCGGATTTGCTAATATTTCCGGCATAACTCAATTTATGATTCCCAAGAAAATAGCGGGTGTGAAAACCAAGTTCGTGATTAGCTGAGGCATATCTGGTCTTGTGATTCAACTGAAAGTTAAAACTACTATCAGTAGATAATTTTGGTTTGATGCTATGGAAATCCATCACACCACCTATGGCATCACTTCCGTAAATGACTGACCCAGGCCCCAGTACCACTTCTGCTGATTCAAGGCTGTTGGGATCAATATTCAGAAGGTTTTGTAGGTTACCACTTCGATAAATCGCATTGTTTAAGCGCACACCATCGAGAACGATTAAAACTCTGTTAGCTGCAAAGCCTCGAATCATTGGACTGCCACCACCCATCTGACTTTTTTGTATGAAAACCTGCCCACTTTGCTTAAGAAGATCGGCGCTGGTTGAAATTTCACTGTTTTTAATCGTTCCTTTATCAATCTGAATAATATTTACAGGGACTTCCTTTGGATTTTGCTCCCATTTGTTGGCAGCAATAGTGACTTCCTCAATTTCTATTAACAGTTCTTGAAGTTCCACTACGAATTTATTATCTGCAATTTGATTGTAGTTAAGATGAAGGTTTTCGAATGAAGGGTGTTGGAAAAAGATAATGGCATCTTTAGAGAATAAAGCCAGATTTGCCTTTCCTTTTGCAGAACTAATTGTTGACTTATCCTGACTATAAATATAAACATCCTCTATAGCCTGCTTACTTGTGGCATTTATGATTGTGACCTTTTGTGAGTGGGCAGCAAGAGAACAGATTATAAACAGATAAAGAAGTATCGATTTTTGCATTTTGAATCTTTAGATTACAGATCTTAATCTGTCGTGTAAATCAGTTAAAGCTTATGAACAATACAAAATTAAAATAAACTTTGAGATTATGATATAAAAAAAAGCTTGTCTTTGGGGACAAGCTTTTTTTGATAATATTTTGCTCAATTTATTCCATTGCTAGTTCTTCACCTTGATCGTAAACCACATCTTTCGGGATACGCGCTCTTTGAATGCGATACAGATTATTTAGAAGTTCATTATGAATAAATCCCTTGTCACGAATAATTTTTGCGGCACTTTCTAAATCTCCATTTCCCTGAATTTCCAGAACCATCTTTGAAAGCGATTCGATGGCTTTTTTCATATTGTAAAAATTAATCTTATAGGTACCTGACTTTGCGTTGTATTTAAAAGCCTCCTTTTCCATGAAATAATTGAAACGGATCATGTTGGCCACCCCTTGTGCATCGGTAACTCCAAAGCGAATAGAACGGAATACATCAGACATGTAAGTCACGTAGTTGTCCATTAAATCAACATCTTTAAGTTCGCGCATTTCATGAAGTTTGGTAATAAAAAACATCCTCAATACATCGTTCTTAAGTTCACGAATGATAATGTGATGCTCTTTTAAAGCATCCCTTACGCTTCCTTTATCATTGATTGTTTGGGTAATTCCTAAACTGTTACTGATCTCGTAAAAAACGGTATTTTGGAAGAAAGAGGTGAATTTCACATGCTTTCTTTGTTTCTCATCGATTACCAAATTTGAAATGGGTTGAAGGATTTTTTCAAATTTGGCTTCCATAACATTTTTGAAGTGAACTTTTCGGGTATTGGAAAGCATACGCTCAGTACTAATTGGGAGATTCAAACCAATGAGTTTGCTGCCAGCATTACAAAATCCTGCATTGTAGAGCACATCGTAAATGACAATATCCGATGTGGCTTCAGGTGTTTCAGTTTTATACTTTTCTTCTACAGGAAGATTTTTCTGTAAATAAGGTAATAACAAAGTGAATTTCTCTACGTTTTTTGTCCATTCCATATTTCTAAGGAGAATAAAGGCGCCGTATGAGTATTTTGTCCAAATTAAATGATCTTCCCGATTTTCTATTGGGCCTACAACAAAGTCGATTTTATTATCGTCCAGATTCAACCACAGTTCATCACTCTTCTCGAAATTATCAGTTAATAAATCCTCCGCACGTTGTAATAAATAAGCTTTAAAGTCCTCGCATTCACATAATTCTGCACCTTTGCGGATATGCCCAACAGCTTTGTTAATCACAGTTTTATATGCAGTATGATAAGGTAAAACTTTAAAGTTCCCTTGTTCATCCTTTATTACTATCGTGAAAGGGTCAAATTTTTCATTGCCAGGAATAGAAAAGAAATCATTCTGATTCATATCATTAGGGAAAAAGCCGACTCCTAATGGTCGAGGTGGGTAATCATCTGTAAAAGGAGCAAAACCATCCAACCTGTCCCAGGGACCATAGTTAATCAAGGCATAGGCTTTCATATCTGAGTCATCACCCATCATTTCAAGAAGTGAGTTTTTGTCGCCATAGGCCTGTAGCCAATAAAGTTCGTCAATAGCTTCGGCAGCTTTCAGTAAATGAGAAAAAAGCTTCACCTGCCCACTTGATAAATGGCTTAAATCTGCAGATAGTTTAACTTTTGCATAATTGGCAAGCTTGCGTTGCATTACCGAGTCCTTAGTCGTCTCTACTTCTTTTTTTGGGGGTTGACAGGAGCCAATAGTAAAGAGAACCATGACGATGCTCAGGAATAAAAGATAGTAACGTTTCATAATCGAGGAAGTTTTGCGTTAGATAATAGTAAAAGTTTTGTTTCAGCAATTACTCTGTGCAAACAAATAATAATGAACTCTTTAATTTCTAAGGTAATGATTGTTTCTAATAATTACAAGAAAATTTGTGAGGCCTCGTTCTTAGATTTCTGTCTTTTTATCATGAATAGTAAATAGGAATACTTTAAAGCTAAGATCCTTCGTAGGTGTAAAAAAAAACTTGACTGATATTCTTCAGTCAAGTTTTTTGTGTTAGTCTCTTTTGATTTCTTTTGGATATTCAATACGTGCGTGATAAATATTTATGAGCATCTGAGTAAAAATTTGTTTGACCTGATGGATGTTTTTAAAGCTGATATCTGCCAACTCAAACCTGTTTTCAGAAATTTGCTTGTCAATAAGGCCAACAACAAGATTTTCGATTGTTTCCGGTGTTTTTTCCTTCAAACTTCTCGAGGCGGCTTCAACCGAATCGGCCATCATAAGGACTGCTGTTTCTTTAGAAAAAGGATCGGGACCAGGATAAGTGAATTTTTCTTCATCAATCTCCTTATCGGGATATTTATTTTTAAATGAGGTATAGAAATATTGCACTCGACCAGCACCATGATGTGTTTGAATAAAATCGATAATCTGCTGTGGCAGTTTGTGCTTTTTGGCTATTTTGACTCCATATTTAACATGATCTGTAATAATTTGGGCTGATTTATCAAAATCTAGATCGTCGTGAGGATTTCGGTTAGACATTTGGTTTTCAATGAAAAATACAGGGTTTTTCATTTTTCCAATATCATGATAAAGTGCGCCTGTTCTCACCAAAAGGGGGTTTCCTCCAATTTCGTTAATAGCAGCTTCTGCAAGATTGGAAACGGTTAGTGAATGCTGAAAAGTACCTGGAGAATGCTGTATCAGTTGACGCAATATAGGATGATTTTGATTGGCTAGTTCGATTAGAGTCACATCGGAAATAAAACCAAAGAGCTTCTCAAAAATATAAATTAGTGAATAAGAAAAAGTCAGTAGTAAGCCATTGATAGCAAACCACATGAAATTTTTCCATTCAATCTCCTGAATACTTCCTTCCTGAGTGATAGCAAAGGCAAAATAGACGATACTGTAGGTGAAAAAAGTAATTATAGCTGTAATAACTAGTTGTCCTCTACGTTCAAGCTGAGGCAGGGAGTATATTGCCATGATACCTGCTGTCAGTTGCAGGAAGAGGAATTCGAAGCTATTGGGTGCTAAAAATCCGTTTAACAGAAGTGCAATAATAAATATAAATAAGGCTGAACGGGAATCCAAAAGCGTCCTCAGAACCACTGGAATCAAGACAAAAGGAATAATGTAAATGTTGATGGTTGGAAACTTAATGACTAAGGTTGAAAGACCGACGAAAAGCACAATTAACAGCAATATAAAGAGGAGCTTTTTGTTGTCTTCGAGTATTTGTATTCGGAAATTTCTGAGGTACAAAAACAGAAGAACAAGACAAGACAGAATAAGTAAGCTTTGACCACCCATTATGAGGTAATGACTTTGCGATGAGCCCAAAATACTTTCGTACTCACGTTTGAGGGATTCCAATATTCTAAAGGTATCATCGTCAATAATATCACCAATTAAAGCAATACGCGTCCCCGATTTAACAAGACCTTTTGTTAATGAGATACTTGAGAGCATGCTGTTTTTAACCTTCCCTGACATCTCTTCGTCGTAAAGCAGATTAGGTGTCAGGAAGGTGTCCAGATTCAAATCCTGAAAAAAGACGTGGTAGTTCTGATTCTGAAAATCATTTCTCAGGCTATTGCTAATAAACTCGTAAGCGATCTTAGGTGTATACAGGTAATGAGTTGCAACCTTTTCGCTGACATTATTAACCGAACGGTTGATATTTTCGGGCAACTGTTGGTTGGGATTGGAAGCTTCGATGATGCCAATTTCATATATTGCTTCAAGCATATCCTGAAAATACAGTTGAAGCCTTTTTTTCTCCAGCGTACTCTCTGATTCAGAAAATTTTAAACTTGAGAAGTTGTCGGATTGAGAAAACGTATCCCACTTCTTCTCGAAATTAGAATCAAATCTGGATCTGATATCCTTTTGGACGTCAGGATTGAAACGAAAATATGGGCAATAGTTAGCAAGAAGGCTGTCTCTGTTCTCTTTCAATTCCGATTCTGTTTTGTGAATGGCAAAATCGAAAGGGGCTATAAGAGTTTCATGCATCCAGGGCTTCCCTTTTTGGTATTCATATCTGAAATTTCCAATATTAGGATACAGAATAGATAGGACGCCTAATGCGATCAGGAAAAGTAAAATACGGTAAATGGCATTGAGATTCTGGCGAATCCAGCGAAAGTATTTTTTCATATTTATAAGCTTGGAGTCTGTTTTTACTCTAAAATTCAATTCATAATGTTCTGATAAAAGTAATCATTATCCTCTAAAATCAGGACTTATTGAATCATTTTGAATTAATATTAAGCTTAACTGAAAATAAGAAGTTAATTGGTTTGATTTATTTATATATTTGATACAATTACGTTCAACAAAAGAATTTATAATAATCAGTTTTAAAAACTTGTATTGAAAATGACTTACGGCATTTCTGATTTAAGTATTATTCCGGTTCGAAGCCAACCTACCGAAAAGAGTGAAATGGTTAGCCAAATTCTGTTTGGCGAACATTTTGAGATTATCGAAAGCATAGAGAAATGGTCGAAAGTAAAACTCGCCTTCGATAGTTACGAAGGATGGGTAGATACAAAGATGATTAAATCTATTGATGAGGATCTTTTTAAGAAATTGAATGAGGACTTTCCCGTGGTGGCTAACGATACTTTCAATCTGGTTTTTCAAGAGGAAGACTATTCCAATAAACTTATTGTTCCCGGATCTTCTTTCCCTTTTTGCGATTTAAGCAAGAAAACCTTTTTGTTGGCTGATAAACTCTATCACTACCAGGGGATTGTTTCTTCGAATGGAAAAAAAACTGATGAACTTCGGCACTCCCTTATCGAATCGGCACTAAAATATTTCAATGCCCCATATTTGTGGGGAGGTCGTACGCCTTATGGTATCGATTGTTCAGGTTTAAGTCAAATCGTTTACAAGTTAAATGGCATTTGTTTGCCTCGCGACGCCAGTCAGCAGGTTAAGGAAGGTGAGGTTTTGACTTTTGTAGAAGAAGCTATGCCTGGAGACTTAGCCTTCTTCGATAACGAAGAGGGAACCATAACTCATGTTGGTATCATTTGGGACAGACACAAAATAATTCATGCTTCAGGAAAAGTTCGCATCGATAATGTGGATCATATTGGAATCTTTAATGTCGACACACAGCAATATACTCATAAGCTTAGAGTGATAAAGAGAATTATTACTTAATGTGTTTAGTATAAAGTATTTCTATATATGATTCTGGGAAACATAAACAATGCCGCTATTCAGGAATAGCGGCATTGTTTTTAAGTTTAGACTTCTTTTACAAGAACAGTAACAAACTGGCTGCCATAACGGCCATACCACCTATAAGCCCATAAATGGCAATATGATGCTCGCCATATTCTTCTGCTGTAGGTAGGAGTTCATCGAGTGATATGAAAACCATAATGCCGGCAACTCCTCCAAATAAAGCTCCGAAAATGGTATCGTTCAATCCTAGAAAAGAATAGATCAGAACAAAACCGATTAGTGCTCCAACAGGTTCAGCTAATCCAGATAGAAAGGAATACAAAAATGCTTTTTTTCGACTACCTGTTGCATAAAAGATAGGGACAGAAACAGCGATTCCTTCGGGAATGTTGTGAATGGCGATAGCCACTGCAATAGGAATGGCAATGCCAGGGTCTGTCAGGGCTGCGGCAAATGTTGCCAGCCCTTCAGGAAAGTTGTGAATGCCAATGGCTAATGCCGAGAACATTCCCATTCTCATCAACTTTTTATCTTTTGCTTTTTTCTCATCGAGATCTTCAATTTTCTTTACCTCGTGAGGATTTTCGTATGAAGGGATTAATTTATCGATAATGGCAATAAAAAGAATACCACCAAAAAAGGATATAACCGTATAAATGGTTCCGTTAACCTCACCATGTGCACTTACGAGGGCGTCTTTTGCCTTCTGTATAATTTCTACAAAGGAGACATAGATCATCACTCCAGCAGAGAACCCCAGAGATAATGATAAAAATTTAGTGTTGGTGCGCTTAGCAAAAAAGGCAATCGCACTACCAATTCCGGTCGAGAGTCCGGCGAAGAGAGTCAAGCCAAAAGCAAAGGCTAGAGTTGAAAAATCGAATTCCATTATCTATAGGTTTGATTCGTATGAATTGTTTTTTTGAATTACAAAGATAGTGTTATATAGAACAAATCTAAATTAACTGACATAAATTTTTTTGTAAAAGAATAAAGCATGTTTTAAATTTAGTATAATTATCGTTACAGGTTTAATTTTAAAATTATATTATGACTTACTTTATTTCAGATAAATGCACAGCATGTGCTGCTTGCATGAATGAGTGCCCTGTTGATGCTATTTCTGCAGGTGATATATTTTATGTTAGTGCTGACGATTGTATAGATTGTGGCGCTTGTGCAGAGGTTTGCCCGGTTGATGCAATTTCGGAAGTTTAGATTTTATTAGAGTCATATGAAAGGGATCTGAAAAGATCCCTTTTTTTATGTTTATACACCTCTTGTTTAAGTTAAATCTTTTTTAGTTGTGTAGATATTTGTTATAGTGTTTTATTAATCGTCATTGTAGGTAATATCCTGTATATTAGGGTGTATCTGGTCAAAAAATAAATTTAGCCCCAAAATAAAAGGTTTAAATTATATCTTCTTTAGACACAAGTATTATTTACTAACTAAAAATTTAATCTATGAAAAAACTAACCTTAGTTGTTTGTGTTTTCATGTTAACATTTATGATTGTTAATGCACAAACAAAGCAAATTACTGGTACAGTTACCAGTGCTGATGACGGTCTGGGAATGCCAGGTGTATCTGTTGTTGTTAAAGGCACAACAGTGGGGGCCAGTACCGATATTGATGGAAAGTATCTCGTGGAAGCTAAAGCATCAGATGTATTGGTGTTTAGTTTTGTAGGTATGGTTTCGCAGGATATTCCTGTCGGTGAGCAAACTGTTATAGATGTTATTTTACAGGTAGAAGCTATTGGTATGGCAGAGGTCGTGGTAACGGCATTAGGTGTTACTCGTGAAAAGAAAGCTTTAGGTTACGCCGTACAGGAAGTAGGCGGTGATGAAATTACCAAGTCCAGCAACTTGAATGTTGTAAATTCTATTGGGGGGAAAATAGCTGGTGTACAGGTAACTAATTCTTCTGGTACTGCTGGAGGTTCATCTTTTATCACTATTCGTGGTGCTGCATCTATTACAGGAAACAATCAACCATTGTTTGTTGTTGATGGTATTCCCATTAATAATGACCAGAATTATTCAGGAAACCCAGATAGAGAAGAAAACAATCTAACAGATGGTGTTGCATACTCCAATAGGGCTATCGACCTTAATCCTGATGATATTGCAAGCATGTCTGTACTTAAAGGTGGGGCTGCAACTGCACTTTATGGATTGAGAGCCGCAAACGGTGTGATCATGATTACGACGAAAAAAGGACAGTTAACGGACGGTAAATCCGTTAATGTTAGTATTAGCAGTAGCGTGCGTATCGACAAAATTAGTCAGGTTCCCAAACTTCAAACCAAGTATTCTCAGGGGTATGATGGAGAATATCACGAATTTGATGCTCAATCGTGGGGTGCGCCTATCTCAGAACTTGAATACGATGGCAGCGATTATCAATGGAGTTCACTAGGTCGTCTTGTTCCAAAGGGGAGTACTGAGAGTGGAATACCTGCAAGAGCATATGATCATTATGATTTCTTCCGAACAGGTGTTACTTTCAACAATTCTGTGAGTGTAAGTGGCGGAAATAAAGATGCTACTTTTTACATGTCGATAGGGGATCTTGAGGCTAAAGGTATTGTTCCTGAAAACGAATTTTCCAAAAGATCATTTATGATTTCAGGTGAATTTAAAGCTACGGACAATTTTAAATTTACAGGCTCTGCCAATTATATCAAATCTGGAGGTGTTCGTATTCAGCAAGGATCAAATACATCAGGTGTGATGTTAGGTCTGTTAAGAGCATCTCCAACGTTTGACAATGCAGATGGTTATGAATTTGAAGATGGTCGTCAAAGATCTTATCGAGGTTATACAGGATATGATAATCCCTATTGGACAGCAAACAACAGCCAATTGGAAGACGATGTTGATCGTTTAATTGGTAATGTTGGCTTCGACTGGGGAATCATTGAAAACCTCAATTTGAGATACAAAATAGGAATTGATGTATATAACGATAAGCGTAAGCTTGGAATGGCCATTCATTCTAATGATAAAAGATCAGGACAAGTTCAGGTTGACGAACATTTTAACAGAGATGTTAACTCAGACCTGATTATATCGTACAACAGAGATCTTTCTGAAGATTTTAAGTTCACGGGTATGGTTGGTTGGAATATGTATGATAGCTATTATCAACAAGTTTATGCACAGGGTGATGGCCTTACGATCCCAAAGTTTTATCATATATCTAACACTAAAACTCAGTTGGTCAGAGAAATTGTAAACCGTAAGAGAACTGCTGCTTTTTATGCTGATTGGGGTGTTTCTTATAGAAACATGATTTTCTTAAACGCTACAGGACGTAACGAATGGTCAACGACCCTTCCTGAGGGAAACAATTCATTCTTCTATCCGTCAGTTAATGTTGGTTTCATATTATCTGAACTACAAATTTTAAAAGACTTCTCTGCATTAAGCTTTGCAAAGTTAAGGTCTTCGTATTCTGTTCTTGCGAATGATGCAGACATCTATTTCACTGAAACTTATTACGAGCAACAAGGTTATGCTGACGGTTCAACTGATGGTATTTCTTTCCCGTTTGGTGGACAGCCAGCATACAGGGTTGGAGATGTGAAAGGAAACGATAAACTTAAACCAGAGAAACTGAAATCATTCGAGATTGGACTTGATGTAAAATTCTTCAAAAACAGATTAGGCCTTGATATTTCGTATTACAAAAACACTAATGAAGATTTAATTATTGATGTACCTATTTCAGGAACTTCTGGCTTTACTAATACTGTGCTGAATGCTGCATCGATGTTCAATAAAGGAGTTGAGTTGGTATTTAATGCGACACCTTTAAAAACTCCAGATTTTTCCTGGGATCTGTTGGTTAACTTTACTAAAAACAAAAACGAAGTTACTGAATTGGCAGAAGGTGTTCCTAACGTATCACTTGGAGGGTTTACTAGTGCTCAAATGCGAGCAATCGTTGGAAAATCTTATGGCTCTATTTACGGTACCAAATGGAAAAGAAATGATGCAGGTGACTTATTGCTAGATGATGATGGGTATCAAATTTGGGATCCAACTATGGTCCACCTGGGAGATGCCCTTCCTAAATGGACTATGGGTATTTCTAATACATTTACCTACAAGGATTTTACTCTTTCTGCTCTACTTGATATAAAACAAGGTGGTGTGATGTGGAATGGTACACAAAACGTATTAAAATATTTTGGTACCGCGAAAATTACAGAGGACAGGACAAGGAAAGTAACCCTGGATGGTATCGTTGAAAGCACAGGTCAGAAAAATACAAAAGAAATAACTTTAGATGAATTCTACTGGGTGAATGTTGAAAATGGTTGGGCTGGCGCTTCAGAACCAGCTATCCAGGATGCCGGTTGGGTTCGTCTGCGTGAAGTGTCACTTTCTTATAATCTGCCTAAATCTCTTATTGAAAGATTTGGGTTAAACTCAGCTAGTGTTTCAGTAACAGGTAATAATTTAATTTTGAGTACAGACTACGATGGAGTTGACCCTGAAACAAGTTTGATGGGTGCAGACAATGCACAAGGACTTGACTACTTCAACATGCCAGGAACGAAATCCTATATTTTTGCACTGAGGTTAAAATTTTAATTAATTGTAATAATTTTGATTATGAAGAATAAATTTAAAATATTATTAATCCTTTTTGCACTGAGCACAATCTCATGTGAGGATTGGATTGATCCCGAGATCAATGTTGACCCCAACAATCCAGTAAAAGTAACATTAAGCCTTCTTTTACCACAGGCACAGGGAGGTATTAGCTACTCGGCTGGAGGTGAGCTTTCTCGTTATACGGGATACTGGACTCAACATATTACTGGTATAGCAAACCATGCTGCCCGTCACGAGACATACGACACAAATGAGGCTGATGTTGAAAACCTATGGAAATTTTACACCTATGGTGGTACATTAATGGACTTGCGAACTCTTATTGATCAAGCTGCAGAAGAAAGTTCACCTCACTATTCTGGTGTTGCCAAAGTATTGATGGCTTACAAGCTTGGTATTACAACAGATGTTTGGGGAGACGTACCTTATGAAGATGCATTTAAAGGAGCTGAAGGAAATATTACTGCAACATATCATACACAAGAGCAGGTTTACACTATTTTGTTTAGTTTGTTAGATGAGGCAATTTCAGAATTGGGAGCTTCTGAAAGTTTAGCTAGCCCAGGTAGTGATGATCTTATTTATACAGGGGATCTTGCAAAATGGAAAATGGCTGCTTATGCGCTTAAAGCAAGATTTTCAATCCACTTGTCTAAAGTGAGAGGGGATGCTGCCTACGCTGATGCGTTAGCTGCTATACCTAATGCTTTTGATTCTAGTGCTGATAACTTATCATTTCAATTTGGAGAAGCAAAAGTAGAAAATGCACCATTGTTTCAGTATGATGAACAACGCACGGGATACATTGGGGGTGTTGGTAAATATTTGGTTGACCTCTTAAAAAACGAAGGGGATACCGATCCACGACTTTCTGTTTTTGCTGATACCATTCCAGGAGGGACATACGAAGGATTTCTTCCTGGAGCAACTGCACCTGGAGCTTCATGGATAGGTAGTATGTTTACCAAAGCAGATGCTATCGTAGCATTGGTTACGTATGCTGAGGTTAAATTTATCGAAGCTGAAGCTAATTTCGCAAGTTCAAGTCCAGACTTAGCTGCGGCAGCAGCTGCTTACAATGCTGGGGTAAAAGGCTCTTTAGCCCAGTTTGGTGTTTCTGATGAAACTTGGGAAGCTGCGAATGCCGCTGAAACGGCCGGAACAATTACACTTGAAAAAATCATGAAAGGGAAATATCTTGCTACTTTTCTACAAGATGAAACTTTTAGTGACTGGAGAAGGCATACAGCTTTATTCAACCTGCAATTAGCTACCGGTGCTGGAACCAGTGAAATACCACGTCGTCTCCCATATCCACAAAGTGAAAGGGAATACAATAACGAAAACATGCCACAAGGAGTGACCCTTACAGATAGAGTTTGGTGGGATGAAAATTAATCTTTAATACTATAAATTTGAAAAGAGCTGATCTTAAGATCAGCTCTTTTTTTGTGCTATCCCACGTCCTATATTATGTCATTTTACCATCGACTTATTTTAAGACGATTCATATCTTAGATTATTAAAATCCATTCAACTCCATAGTCACTGTTGGGATCAGAAGAAGGAAACCTAAGATGATAAAAATACCACAAAATAAGAGAATCTTATAAATGGTTCCGTCAACCTTACAGTGCACATTCATCAGGGTGTTTTTTGCCTTTTGTTTGATTTCTACGAAAGAGACAAAATCATTACTCCAGCAGAGAATCCTAAAGATAAAATTTGGTATTAGTCCTTTCGGCCAATAAGGCAACTGTACTACTAATTCCTGTCGATAGCCCAACAAAGAGAGTTAAGCACTATGCAATAGTTGAAGTTTCGAAATCTATTTTTACAGGTTTGATACTTTTAAATTGATTTTTTTGACTTACAAAGTCAATGTTATTTATAATAAATCTAAATGTCATGACTTGATTTTCTTTATTAAGGGAAAGTCATATTCTTAATTTAGTATAATTATCTATACATGTTTAGTTTGATAAATAATATTATGACATGTCTTATTTCAAGTGATTAAACAGTGTATAATATTTGCCTGATTGAGTGCCTGGTTGATGCTATTATACAGATGATATATTTTATGTTAGTGCTGACGATTGTATTGATTGTGGTGCATGTGCAGAGGTTTGCCCGGTTGATGCAATTTCGGAAGTTTAGATTTTAATATAGTAGTTGGAAAGGGGGCTGAAAAGATCCCTTTTTTATGTTTAAGGGAAGTTTTTTTAAGTTAAATTTTCGTAAAGTCTGTAGATTTTTATTATAGTGTTTTTATTAATCGTTGTGATTGGTAATGCTCTGTATCCTAGGGTTTAGCTGGTTGAAAAAAATTTTTACGCCAAAATAAAAAGGTTTAAATTATATTTTTTTAAAGGCAAGTATTATTTACTAACTAAAAATTCTATCTATGAAAAAACTAACCTTAGTTGTTTGTGTTTTCATGTTAACATTTATGATTGTTAATGCACAAACAAAGCAAATTACTGGTACAGTTACCAGTGCTGATGACGGTCTTGGAATGCCTGGGGTGTCTGTTGTTGTAAAAGGAACAACGGTGGGTTCCAGTACCGATATTGATGGAAAGTATATTCTCGAAGCTACAGCATCAGATATACTGGTGTTTAGTTTTGTAGGTATGGTTACACAGGAAATTCCTGTTGGGGACCAAACTGTTATCGATGTTGTTTTACACGTAGAAGCTATTGGTATGGATGAGGTTGTTGTAACAGCATTTGGTATTGAGCGAGTAGCAGAATCAGTTGGATACTCGGTGGCTTTGGTAGACGAAGAAGAGTTGATTGACAATGCAGAGCCAGATATACTTCGCTCTATGACAGGGAAAATCCCTGGGGTGACTATTGGATCAGCTACAGGAGCACCAGGATCAGCAAGTAAAATTAGTATTAGAGGAGCTACCTCATTTACAGGAGATAATCAGCCTTTGTTTGTGATTGATGGGGTTCCTTACTCTAATGACAATATTGCAACTACTGATAGTGATGCAAGTATCGTTGGAGGTCAATTTGCTTCAGGTATTTCATCTGTAGATCCTAACGACATCAAAAATATTCAGGTGCTTAAAGGTGGTGCAGCATCGGCTCTATATGGATCACGTGCTGCAAATGGAGTAGTATTAATTACTACAAAATCGGGTGCTTCAAAAGTTGGAGGTGTAAAGAAAGGTTTTGGTGTTAATATCACTTCTTCTTATGGGTTTGAAGAAATTAAGAGTAATCTTCCTGATTACCAGAACAAGTATGGAGCTGGAACTAATTTTGAATACGCTAATTTCAATGGTTCGTGGGGAGCTGCCTTTAATACAAGAGATTCTATTCCAACGCCTGATAATTTAAAAGATAATTTTCCAGACCAGTTTGGAGATAATATTGCCTATGTTGCTCGTCCTAATAACGTAAAAGATTTATTTGATACGGGTATTATTCGTGAAAACTCTATCAATATTACTCACGGAGGAGAAACCTCTACATTTAATCTTACAATGTCTGAAGTAGACCAAAAAGGTTATATTCCACACAGTGGATTTGATAGAAAATCATTTGCTCTGGGCGGAACTGCTCAGTTGTCAGAACAGTTGACTGTTGGAGGAAATATGAGTTTCTCTCATGTTGACCAAGATGGTCCATTGTTTGGTAATAACCAAATAAGTGGAGGAGCCTCTTCATTTGCACGTGCACTTTGGCCAGCACGTCACTGGAATTGGACAGAGTGGCCTTATGAAAATGCTAACGGTGAGTCTGTTATCCCTAATGGTGGTTATGACCACCCACTATGGTCATGGAAACACAATACGAATAAGCAGACTATCGATCGTACAGTACTAGGTATGAATGCGTCATATGAGATTTTGCCTTGGTTAACTGCAGGTTTAAATGCTGGTTATAACAAGAGTCTTCAGGAACAACAAACAGTTATTGATATTGGATCACGTGGTGCAGAAGGTCTTGGAGAAATTAGAGAAAATACTTATGTAACCGAAAGACTGGAGTCTACATTTACTTTATCTCTGAATAAAGACTTAAACGAAGACTTTAATATTCAGGCAACAGCAGGATTCAATGTGAGTCAGAATGATGTTAGTGTGTTTAGAATAACAGGAACTGAAATTATCAACCCTGGACTTTATAATTTGAGAAACACCAAAAACCAGTCTGTAACTGATGACTATACAGAACGTGATAGAATCATGGGTTTATTCGCACAAGCGACTCTAGGATATCAGGATTTTCTATTTCTGACTGTAAATGGTAGAAATGACTGGAATTCTGCGCTTTATCTTCCTGAAGGTGGCGTAGGAAAAGAAACAACTAATTTCTTCTATCCGGGTGCTACACTTGCATATGTATTTACCAACCATTTTGATTTGAGAGATACACCTATCGATTTTGGTAAATTGCGTTTGGGTTGGTCAAAAGTAGGTGGAGTTGGTGCATTAGGTCCATACGACAATAATGCTGTATTTATAACAGATCCTTCTGTATTTGGAGTAAATGTTATAAGAAATTCTTTTAGTTTGAGTAATCCTGTGTTGTCTCCTGAATTTACTAAAGAATTTGAAATTGGTGGAGAGTTTAGGTTTCTTGAAGGTCGCATTACTTTAGATGCTACCTATTACGACCGAACAACAACAGATATATTGGTGCCTCTAACTGTTCCAAGATCTACAGGATTTCAGACATATTTTACCAATATCGGAGAAATGACAAATAAAGGTGTTGAAATAGGTCTTGGGTTAACTCCTGTAAGAATGAATAATGGTTTTTCTTGGGAAATCTTTTCTTCATTTACTACAAACAAAAATAAAGTAACAAAGATTATTGAAGGTATTGACCAATATGCAATTAATGTTAACGAGGTTGCTTTTGTGAAAAAAGGAGAACCGCTGGGTGTTTTTGTAGGAAGTTCAAATTACAGAGACGATAATGGCAACTTGCTAATCGACAGATCAACGGGACAATTAATTAGAGATAATGAGGAAAAAGTGTTAGGAGATCCTAATATTGACTTCAGACTTGGTATAACAAACACATTTAAATACAAAGGTTTGTCGTTACGTGTATTCTTTGATTGGAGAGAGGGAGGAGACGTATTCTCTAACACTATAGCTTCTTTATTGGGGCGTGGGGTAACAAGAGATACTGAAGACAGAGAAGAAGGAAATTATATTATTCCTGGAGTATATGGAGATCCTAATACCGGGGAACCAATGTTGGATGGAAGCGGTAATCCTATCCCAAACACTACAGGTGTAAATATGAACAATTTGTACTTTGGTGAGTCTTTTGCGATTAATTCTTCTGATGAAATGAAAATTTATGATGGAACAACTTATAGGTTACGTGAGCTTAGTTTAAATTATAGTATTCCTAGTAAGTGGTTGGAAAATACATTTTTAACGAGAGCATCTGTAGGATTTACTGGTAATAACCTGTGGTTTTTTGCTCCTAATATTCCTAAGTACACTAATTTTGATCCAGAAGTATCAAGTTTTGGAGCTTCTAATGTACAGGGAATTGAGCAATCTGCTGCACCAAATCCGAGAAGATATATGTTTAACGTGAAGTTCTCTTTCTAAAAACAGGAAAATATGAAAATAAATAAAAATATAATTATAAAATGTATTTGTGGGGTGTTATTAGGAGTGACTGGTTGTAATGACTATCTTGATATTAACACAGATCCTAATAATCCTACAGTTGCACCTTTGGATCAGCTGACTTCTAAAATTCAGAAAGATGCTGCGGATACTTATAACTCAGGAGATTTTTGGATGGCTAATTTCCTTGGAGTTTTTACACACCAAATAGTGGTTAGAGAAGAATCAGATCAATATGGTCTATCGACTGGAAGTAATTTTATTTCAAATTCTTGGTCGAATTTATACCTAACCAATACCAATTTGAACAGCTTAATAAGTACTGCTACAGATCAAGGAAACATGGTCTATGCTGGAATAGCAAAAATAATTAAGGTAGATGCTTTTAGCAAGGCTGTAGACATATGGGGAGATATTCCTTATACTGAAGCCAATAAATTAAGGGAATCTATACTTGCTCCCAATTTTGATGATCAGGTTGAAGTTTACACATCCTTGTTTGCGCTGTTGGATGAAGCTATTGCGAATTTGAACGATGAAACAGCCGAGAATAGTCTAACTCCTGGAGAGGATGATTTGATCTATGGTGGAGATGTTGATTTGTGGATAAAAGCAGCTAATACGCTAAAATTAAAAATGTACAATAATGTACGTCTTTTTCCTGCATTGTTTGATGCGACTGCTGTGAATTCGCTTATCTCAGGAGGAAATCTAATAAGTAGCTTAGACGAAGATTTTGAGTTTAAATACTCATCTGCTTTAGCTCCAGAAGACGAAAGACATCCTTTGTTTGCTGCAGAATATGGCGGTGGGCAGATAACTCAGTATATAAGTCCTTGGTTCTATGAAATCATGATGGGAGTGAATCCAACTCCTTATTTTACCACTGTTGAAGACCCTAGAATTCCTTATTACTGGTTTAATCAATTGACTGGAGGAGGATTAGCTCAGAACCCTATTGATTATCACGATCCTAATACTGATTTTGTTTCAATACGATTTGGTTCTATTGGTGATGGTCGTGATAGCGGACAAAGAGGGTCAGGAACAATGGTAGGTATGTATATTTGTGGTGGACGCTATGATGATGGAATGGGTAGCCCAGATGGTGATCTTGGTTCTAGTGATGGTACAGGAGTTGCTCCTTTCCAATATATAAATTATTACGAACGCTTATTTATTGAAGCTGAATTGATACAAGCAGGCGTTGTTACAGGTGATGCTAGTGCTAAACTACGAGAAGCTATAGTAGCAGCTTTTGCCAAAGTAGATGATATAGCTGAAAACAATCAATCATCTCAGACTATTCCTGCATTATCTGGTACTACAGAGGTAACAGGTTACATTGATGATGTTATTACTCTATTTGATGCTGCAACAGCGGATCAAAAAATGGAAATCATAATGACTCAGAAGTGGATTGCCAGTTTTGGGAAATTTGCAGATCAGTACAATGATATCAGAAGAACAGGATACCCTGTTTTGGCTAATCCTAATGGTACAAATGAATACCAAATTGATGCAGGACAAAACTCTGACGGTGCACTAGGTGATCCATTACTTGATTCCGAAACAACTTTGGGGCGAGATTATCCTCTTTCTATTTATTGGCCTGCAAGTGAGGTTAATACAAACTCAAATGCACCTGATCAGAAACAACAAGCGACTTATTCAATTTTTTGGGATAATTAATAAACATTAGAATTATGAAGAAAATACATATAATATCAATTTTCCTGATTGGACTGCTTCTTTCTTGTTCTACTTCAGATATAGATCAGATTGATTTAGCAAAAACTTCTGCAGTTCCAAACTTCACTATTGATGATACAAAAGATGGTTTCATCGATAAGGCCGACCCTGCTTCAGGAGAAGTAGGTTTTGCATTAACTATAGGACAAGGTACGGCTACATCTGCAACCGTAAAGATTGTATACAATTCTGTTGCTGGAGATAGATTCTTTGCAACAGTTAGTGCTGATGTAAGTACATATCCTCATAATGTTACATTAACGGTTAATGAGATTGTAGACTTATTTCCACAGTTGGCAGATGCAACTGATTTAACTGCTGGAGATATTTTTAGCTTTTTTGCAGAGCTTACATTAACTGATGGCACTGTTATTCCGGGTTACAAGGAAGATGGACCTAATTACAGTGATGACGTAATTACTTCTCCATTGTTCACGGCAATATTGAATTACACAGTTGCTTGTGGATTACAGGCACCATTTACAGGACAATATACACTTACTGACCCTGCAGGTAACTGGGGAGATCAAACTGTAACTGTTGTTGAGGATGGACCAACTGAAAGATCATTTGAAGGATCATTCTTCGGTTTTGATGGAATTCCATTTAAATTTAGTTTGATTTGTGATCAAGTTGTTATACTACAGACTTCATCTGGTCTTGGTTGTGGTGGACCGAGTTGGGAATTTGGTCCTGATCCTGCAAATGTAGCTTCTTTTGATCTTGCAGATGATAGTGTTATTGTCTTGGATTTCCTAGATAATAATAGGAGTGCTTGCGGTGGAGGCCCAGGTGCTTATCAAATGACCTTAACCAAACTGTAGATGATTAGATTGGTTCTTCTGAAAGAAGAATAATCTTAATTCAAAGTTTTTTTTATAATAATAAGGGGAGCATGCAATATTTGCATGCTCCCCCTTATTATATGTAATTTTTGGAAAAAGATAATTGTTTTAAAACCCATTCAACTCCATGGTCACGGTAGGAATCAGAAGTAGGAAGCCTAAGATGATAAGAATGGTCATAAAGCCACCAATCCATTTTACCCACTTCTCGTAAGGGATTTTGGCTACGCCAAGCACACCAATTAATACACCTGAGGTTGGGGTAATCATATTGGTAAAGCCATCACCAAACTGGAAAGCCATTACTGTAGCCTGACGTGATACGCCAATCAGGTCGGAGAATTGTGACATCATAGGCATGGTTAAAGCAGCCTTTGCAGAACCCGAAGGAATAATCACATTAATGACATTCTGGATAACGTACATCATACCCACTGAGGCGATTTTACCGAAATCGTTCATCGATTGAGAGATGTAATACAGAATTGAATCGATAATTTGACCTTCTTCCAATACAATAAGGATACCCCCGGCTAAACCTACGATCAGTGCCGCTGACATGATATCGTTTACACCTTCAAGGAAAAGTTTGGTGATATCGTTAGCCGATTTACTGTAAGCAATACCTGAAAAAATACCCATGGCAAAAAACAGGGTCGCAATCTCCATGATGTACCAGCCGTAGCCCATAACACCCACGATCAGGTAAATGATGGTGAACAACAGCAGGTTCAGAATAAAGAAATGAACAGATTTACGTAAAGACATGAAGCCAAATATTGCAAATAAGGCTGTTACAAAAGGAAGTACATAAGTTGTGGTTTCCGAATTACCTATTTTTAATGTGCTTTGTGGGTAAAAGAATGAGAAAGCAAGCATACTGCTTAAAAGAATGAAGTAGGTTACCCAAGCCGTTTTTGGCGTGTGGTATGCAATGTTTTCAACATCCGAGCTGTGATGTTTTCTCCAGTAGTTGTCATCGGTGTAAACCAATGATTTCTCAGGATTCTTACGCACCTTAGCTGCATAGCGAAGGATGAAGGTGAAACCAATAATATTAATCACCAACCAGCAAAACAGGCGGTACTCAATACCTGAGAATAGTGGGAGATTGGATAAACCCTGTGCAATACCAATGGTAAATGGATTCAGCAAGGCTCCTGCAAAACCAAGACCTGCTGCCACAAAGCAGATCGCAACGCCAACAATTGAGTCATACCCCATTTTAATGGCCATCGGTACAAAAATAATGGTGAAGGCAATGGTTTCTTCACTCATCCCAAAAGTGGCCCCAAACATGGAGAAGATGAGCATGATCAGTGTCAGAATAATATTGTTGACCCCAATCTTGCGTATGAGCTTATTTTTTTCGAGCCGTTTGGTAAACTCCAAAAAGGAGTAAATCCCCACATCGATCGACTTGCTGGCATTCATAATCCAAAAGGCGCCACCAATAATCAGAATAAACATGATGATATCGGCTTTATCGACAAAACCTTTGAAAAAGGAAGCGAAAACTTCCCAGCTCTGTCCACTATTATCCACTTGATGGTAGGAATCCTGAACAATGACTGAACGATCGGTGCCATTAACATTTACGACTGTTCTGTCGTATTCGCCCCCGGGGATAATCCAGGTTAAAATGGCTGAAAGAACCACTATGGCAAATACAATGACATAAGTGTGAGGTACTTTTTTAAACATAGGTGTTGTGTGTAATTATAGATTGTCTTTTATTTTCTTGAACTTCTTAGTCCCGAAGCAAGGGGATTATGGTTGAATAATTTCGAACCGTAAAAATAGAAACATTCCATTGAATACAGCCAATATTGGGTAGATAATACCCTTGATTTTGTATGTTATCGAAAAGGTTTGCATTCTTATGATTTTTAATTGTAATAGGCGTGTTATATTCTATCATTTTTTCTACTTTCGCAGTAGTTTAAATCGACAATTATCAATTCATTACACCAGTGAATGAATTGATAATCATTAGTTATTAATTGAATAGCAAAGCATGAAATTACTTGTTAAAAATATAAAGAGATTGGTTCAGGTTGAAGAGGAACCAAGAAAGTGGGTTGCTGGTGCTGAAATGGCTGATCTTAACTGCATTGACGATGCCTTTTTATTAATATCTTAACTGCATTGACGATGCCTTTTTATTAATCGATGAAGGTAAAATCGAAGATTTCGGAACCATGGCAACTATGCCTGATTTTGATGAAATGGAAGATGCTGATGTGATGCAGGAAATTGATGCAACGGGTCGTATGGTTTTCCCATCTTTCTGTGACTCACATACTCATTTGGTATATGCTGGATCTCGAGAGATTGAATATACTGATAAGATCAAAGGTCTTTCTTACGAAGAAATTGCTGAGCGTGGTGGTGGGATTTTGAACTCTGCTAAGCGTATGCACGAAGCGACTGAAGACGAATTGTATGAATCTGCAATGGAGCGTCTTCACGAAATTATCGGAATGGGAACCGGAGCTGTTGAGATTAAATCAGGATACGGTTTGACTGTTGAAGATGAATTGAAAATGCTTCGTGTAATCAAGCGATTGAAGGAAACGACACCACTTACAATTAAATCGAGTTTCTTAGGCGCTCACGCTGTTCCTGCTGATTACAGAGGTCGTCAGGGAGAATATGTTGATATGGTAATCAACGAAATGATTCCTATGGTGGCTGCTGAAGATTTGGCTGATTATATCGATGTATTCTGTGATAAAGGCTTCTTCACAGTTGAAGAAACTGATCGTATTTTGAATGCAGGAATGAAACATGGTATGCGTCCAAAGATTCATGCTAATGAATTGGATTACTCTGGTGGTATTCAAGTGGGAGTTAAGTATAATGCCCTTTCTGTTGATCACCTTGAGTTTGTAGGCGATGCTGAAATCGAATCATTAAAAGGATCGGAAACAATGCCAACGGTATTACCCGGTGCGGCTTTCTTCCTTAATATGGTTTGTTCTCCAGTACGCAAAATGATGGATGCAGGATTACCAGTTGCTTTAGCTTCTGACTTTAACCCGGGCTCATCACCATCGGGTAATATGAAGTTTATTTTATCATTGGCATGTATCAATTATAAAATGTTGCCACAGGAGGCTATTAACGCGACTACAATCAATTCGGCTTATGCCATGGGCGTTGAGGACGAAGTAGGAAGTATCGCTCGTGGGAAAATTGCCAATGTGTTTATCACGAAAGAAATTCCATCTATTGAATTTATGCCATATGCATATGGTAGCAATTTAGTTGACACGGTTATCCTTAACGGACAAGTCCTTTAAAAAAAAGTGAATAAACCACTAACATGTTAATGAGCTTGCGAATAAATTTCACAGATTAACACAAATTAAATACTTTGATATGGAGTTTGTAATGATTTGAAAAATCATATTAAATCAGCGTCTAATTTTTATTTGAAAGCTGTAATACAATCTATAAATAATATCTAAATACACTATAACAATGAAACAATTAATCGAATGTGTTCCTAATTTCTCTGAAGGGAACGACATGAATATCATTAAGCAGATTACTAACGAAATTGAATCTGTAGAAGGTGTAAGCCTTGTTGACGTTGATCCAGGTAAAGCGACTAACCGTACAGTTGTAACTATGGTTGGTACACCTGATGAGGTTTTGGAAGCAGCTGTAAAAGCAGTTAAGAAAGCGGCTGAGTTGATTGATATGAGTAAGCATTCTGGTGCTCATCCACGTTTCGGTGCAACTGACGTTTGTCCATTAGTACCTGTTGCTAACATTACCATGGAAGAGACAGTTGTGTATGCACACAAATTGGCTGAGCGTATTGGTACTGAGTTGAACATTCCTGTATATTGCTACGAGAATGCTGCACGTATCGAAGAGCGTAAAAATCTTGCTACATGTCGTGCAGGTGAGTACGAGGCGGTTAAAGATCGTATTGGAACTGAGCGTTGGAAGCCAGATTTCGGACCAGCTGAGTTTACTGAGGCTGTTGCTAAATCGGGTGTGACTGCAGTAAGTGCACGTAACTTCCTGGTTGCTTATAATTTCAACCTAAACACAACTTCTACTCGTCGTGCCAATGCCATTGCATTCGACGTTCGTGAAAGAGGTCGTACAAAGCGTGAAGGAAATCCATCAACAGGTAAAATCGTAAAAGATGAGAACGGTAATCCAGTAATGGTTCCTGGAACATTGAAAGCGACTAAGGCTATTGGTTGGTTTATCGAGGAGTTTGGCGTAGCTCAGATCTCTATGAACATGACTGATATTTCTATCACTTCAATCCACCAGGCATTCGACGAGGTTTGTGCTAAGGCTCAAGCTCGTGGTATCCGTGTAACGGGTTCTGAATTGGTAGGTGTTGTACCATTGAAAGCGATGTTGGATGCAGGTAAGCATTACCTACGTATGCAAGGTCGTTCAACGGGTATCGCTGATCGCGAGATCATCAAGATTGCGGTTAAATCTCTAGGTTTAGATGAGCTTTATCCATTCGATGCTGACAAGAAAATCATCGAGTATATTCTTGAGAACGAAGCTAAAAAAGGCGCGAAGAAATTGGTTGACATGAGCTTAACTGCTTTTGTTGAAGAAACAGCTTCTGAGTCTATGGCTCCGGGTGGAGGATCTATCTCTGCTTATATGGGTGCAATGGGTGCTGCTCTTGGTTCAATGGTTGCTAACCTTTCTGCTCACAAGCCAGGATGGGACGAGCGTTGGGAAGAGTTCTCTGATTGGGCTGAAAAAGGTAAATTCTACCACTCTAAGCTAAACTGGTTAGTTGACGAAGATACAAACGCTTTCAACAAAATTATGGATGCGATCCGTTTGCCTAAGAAAACTGAGGAGGAGAAAGCTGCTCGTGCTGAGGCTATGGAAGAGGCAACTAAATTTGCAACGATGGTTCCTTTCCAGACTATGGAGCTTTGTTTAGGTTCTATGGACGTAGCTAAGGCTATGGCTGAAGTTGGAAACCCTAACTCGGTTACCGATGCAGGTGTAGGTGCACTAGCTGCTCGTTCAGGTGTAATTGGTGCTTTCATGAATGTGAAGATCAATGCTGCTGACCTAACTGACAAAGCTTGGGCTGCTGACATCATCGCTAAAGGACAAGCAATTGTTGACAAGGCTGTTGCTCTTGAAAACGAAATCGTTGATATGGTAAACGCTAAGATCTAATAGCGAACTAACGATATATTATTTAGCCCCGATAGGTTTCAAACCTATCGGGGCTTTTTTATTATTCCCCCTTTGAAGGGGGATAAAGGGGGATGTTGTTTTAAAACACTTTAGGGCGTTCTTTCGCTCCTGGAGAGGATCGAAAGGCAGGCTTTCCGCTCATAGTCCTCGCTTTGGCTCCTGTAGATATCTTATCAGCAGGTTCTGTCTCGGGGTTTTCTAATCCCCTTTTTAGTGTCCGTTTCCGCTGTGGGCTATCCACTTCAAATAGCGAAGCGATTCACGAATACAGATGAAAATAATTATTATATGAGTAATCCTTAACGCAAGCCTCGCTTAGAATTTAATCCGTCATGCTCTGACTATAAGCAACTCTTGCTCCTGCAGATATGTTATCTGCAGGTTTCGAGTTGGGGATTTATAATCCCCTTTTTGCAGTTTAGGCGATTGAAAATCGCCAACTCCTCAACTCCAGATTATTCGCAAGCTCATTAACATGTTAGAAAATCTGGAGCAGCAACTTTCATAAATCACAAGCTCGTCAGATTTTGACTCTAGACATGATGTAAATGTCAGGGTATGACCAATTTTTGGCCCAGCTCTTGCAGATATGTTATCTGCAGGTTCTGCGTTGGGGATCTCTGATCCCCTTTTGCAATTTAGGCGATTGAAAATCGCCAACTCCCTGACTCCGGATTATAAATCCGGAGTAGCAGCATGTTTTGTTAAGGCTTTCTGCCCGGCGCGGTCCGTCATTCTCTGATTATAAGCAAGCCGTTCACGTTAGGGTATGACAAAACCAGAAAGAACACTCACCAGCTCCTGCAGATATGTTATCTGCAGGTTTCGAGTTGGGGATTTATAATCCCCTTTTTGCATTTTAGGCGATTGAAAATCTCCGACTCTTCAAACCCAGATTGAAAATCTGGAGTAGCTACGGTTTAAATAAACCTTCACCCGTCATGCTCTGACTATAAGCAAGCTGTCCCTGTCAGGGTATGACTAGATAGTCACCACATGTGCTACACTATTGAGAGCCTCACAAAAAAAGTGAGACCCTCAATTCGTTACGTTTTACTTTCTATTTCTCGGTCGCAGAGCTGTATTTTTTATTCGACTAAATGATAATGTATTGTTTATTACAAATAGTTATATTCGTTAACTATAATTTATAAAACCTAATCCCCGTCCTATGAAATATTGTCAATTACTGGTACTCCTGACTTTCCTTCTTGTTGGTTCTGGAATAGAAGTCCAGTCTCAGAATTCAGAACTTGATATCACTTATCAGCAGAATAGTGATAATAGTGTGGATTTCAATTTTGAAAAACAACTTTACGGAACCTTTTTGGTAAACGTCAGGTTTGAGCAATTATCGAATTGTGATCAACGTTCTGCTTCAACATACAATTACAAAGGAACAATTAGTGGTGATAGCGGTAAAGTATTAAGCTTAGAACCAAAGAATCCGGACCAGGGCATCGGTTTTTCATTTTCCTATATATACCATAGAGGAAAACCTAGACCGAGAATTAAGGAGAATTTCGAATACATTTTGCCGTTTAAAAGAGGTACGAAAGTGAAAGTAAGTAGGGTGTCAAACCTAAATTTGTATTTAGGGAAAGGAGTTTCAGATACCTGGAAAGCTTTCCAATTTTCAACGGAAAAAGAAGCTGTTGTTGTTGCAGCCAGAAGAGGACTTGTGGTGGAAGTTGTTGACGAATATCAAGCGGATACAACCAGAGCGTATTCATATGTGAGATCAGTAAATAAAGTGTTGATAGAGCATCGGGATGGAACTTTGGCAGAATATTCTGGCTTTAAAGCAGGAAGTATTAATGTGAAAGAGGGGCAGATTGTTCAGCCATACACAGAATTGGGAATGGCAGGAAGATATAACTCCGATAATGATAAAGTGCTGCGTTTTCATGTTTACTATCTGAATACGCGGGATCTTTTTAGGGCAAGTATGAATAAGGAAAATACCAATATGTATGCATTCGTAAATCCACTGTTTTGTTACAAAGGAGGTAGGGCAAACCTTCTGGCAAATAACTTTTATGTGGCGGATTGTACAAATGAATTGATTCAACAAGAATTTACACGGAGGGAGAAAAAGAAGTTTGTAAGTCCATTATAAAAGAAGAAGAGCGATGAATTTTCATCGCTCTTTTATTACTCTTATAATCCTAACAGCATGCTATCCGGATCTTTACCATCGAACCAAATTTTGTGTGGGTTTTCAATCAGCTCCTTAATTTTCACCAGGAAGCCAACTGAGTCTTTACCGTCAATCACACGGTGATCGTAGGACAAAGCGATATACATCATTGGGCGAATCTCAACTTTGCCATTCACAGCAACTGGTCGCTCAACAATATTGTGCATACCTAATATACCTGACTGTGGAGGGTTGATAATAGGTGTACTTAAAAGGGATCCAAAAACCCCTCCATTGGTAATCGTAAAGGTTCCACCTGTCATCTCGTCCAGGCTAATCTTGCCTGTTCGGGCCTTATTGGCCAGTCGCATCAGCTCTCTTTCGATATCAGCCAAACCTAAGTTTTGGGTATCTCTAATTACTGGTACCATCAAACCTTTGGGGGTTTGTACCGCCATGGCTACATCCATATAGTTTGGCGTGATTATCTCATCACCATCCATCATAGAGTTAACAGCAGGGTGGGCCTTTAAAGCAATACTTACTGCTTTTGTGAAGAAAGACATAAAACCCAGTTTGATGTCATGCGTTTCGACAAATTGCTTTTGGTACTTCTTTCTGAGTTGCATCACAGCAGACATGTCAACCTCGTTAAAGGTGGTGAGCATGGCGGTTTCATTCTTCACCGATACCAGACGAGCACTTAACTTTTTACGAAGGTTACTCATCTTTTTCCGATCGATATCACGAGTAACAGGCTGTTCTTGAGCTATGGCAGCAGGCATTTCACTTTTGTTGGCGACAACTTGCTCGATATCTTTTTTCGAGAGACGCTGAAGTCCTGCAATCACATCATCAACAGATAAGTGATTCTCGTCCATCAGTTTTTTTGCTACTGGAGATATCTTCACATCCTTAAACGCTTCAGAGGTTTGAACAGGAGAAGCAGCTTCCGTTTTCACTTCCTTCGGTTTTTCCTCTTTTACTTCTGGACTTGGTGCTTGACTAGGTGCTTCGCCGGCAAAACTGGTATTAATCGTACAGGCTATAGCACCAACAGCTATGGTTTCACCTTCCTGAGCCATAATAGAGATTTTACCGCCTTCGTCTGCAACCAGAGTTAGAGTAGCCTTATCTGATTCGATTTCGGCTATCTCCTGTTCTTTTTCTACAATATCACCATCAGCTACAAACCAATTGGCAATTTCAACTTCTGATATGGATTCTCCCGGACTGGGAATTTTTATTTCAAGCATGTTTTATAGAGTAATTAGTTGTTGGTATTTTGTTGTTAGATTTTGATCTCGTTAAATACGACCGGTTTTAAGAATACTAAAAGTCTCCATTAATAATTTACTTTTCGTATCCTGAAAATATTCATGCTGTCGGTGTATATCTTCTTTCGAACTGCCGACAACGCATTGCAATCCACAGTATTTGAGCTTTAGTTCACAATCACATCGTCTGAATACTTTACGGATGATTTCGTTCTGACCGATGCTATGAATCTTAGATAAGCCTGTTGCTGTACTGCCGCTGGCAATTCGTGCAATAGGAGTTAGGCTTACATTTTTGATGTTGTAGTTGACAAATTGCCATGGCCCCATATTTTCAGGCTCTTCCTGTACCCAAAGGTTTAGGATTGCTTTCGGATATCTTGCCAAAACTTCATCTACCTGTTTCTGAGGGAAAGGGTAGAGCTGTTCGATACGAACCAAAGCCACATCCTGGGCATCAAGTTCTTCCTTTTTAGCCAGTAAATCGTAATAAATTTTACCGGAACAGAATACGACACGACTCACCTCTTCGGCCATCACCTTATTATCGTCAATCACTTCTTTAAACCTGCCTTCGGCCAATTCGTCCATTGTAGACACGCAGTTGGCGTTACGCAATAAACTTTTGGGTGTGAAACAGATTAAAGGGATTCTAATGTCTCGTTTAACCTGGCGACGTAAAGCATGATAATGATTTGCAGGAGTGGTCGGATTTATCACCTGCATATTATTATTGGCGCAAAGGGTTAAGAAGCGTTCCATTCTGGCGCTTGAGTGCTCGGCACCCTGACCTTCGTAACCATGAGGTAAGAAAAGAACCAAACCATTCTTGACACCCCATTTGTCTTCACCAGAACTGATGTATTGATCAATAACCGCTTGCGCGACGTTATGGAAATCACCAAACTGAGCCTCCCAAATGGTTAGACCAGATGGGTGTGCCAATGCGTACCCATATTCAAACCCGAGCACAGCATATTCACTCAAATGCGAATTGTAGATGTGACAAGCCGCCTGGCCATCACTGACGTGTTTCAAAGGGAAATATTTATGGGCCGTATCGTCAATGGTTAGAGCAGCATGTCGGTGAGAAAAGGTACCACGTTCGGAATCTTGTCCACTAATTCTTACGCTATGGCCTTCACTTAATAAGCTCGAGTAAGCCAATAGTTCACCCATTGCCCAATCCAAACGATCCTCTTTTACCATCTTTTTACGGTCAGCCATTAATTTGCCCACCTTCTTAAAAAAGTTGATGTCTTCAGGCAGACTCGTCACCCGATCGGCCAGCTGTAGCAATGTGCTTTTCTTTGTAGGAAAAGCCGGTGATCTTTCAAAATCTACTGCCGTTGAGTAACGGATATCCTTGTAGTAATTCTCAAGGAAAGGTTGAATGTATAGTTTTTCTATTTTTTTTGAATCCTCAAATTTCTCGTTGAGTAAATCGTTGAATTTGGTCGTAAGTTCTTTTAAGTTTTCTTTTTTGTATATGCTCTTACTGATAAGATAATCGCCGTAAATATCCCTTGGATTTTGATGTTTGGCAATTTGCTTGTACAGCAAAGGTTGTGTGAATCGGGGTTCATCACCCTCGTTGTGTCCATACTTTCGGTAGGATAGAATATCAATGAAAACATCCGTTTTAAATTCCTGGCGGTATTCCATAGCCAGACCTATTGTATAGATCAGCGCTTCAACATCATCACCATTAATATGGAAAACAGGGCAACGGGTTACCTTGGCCACGTCGGTACAATAGGTACTCGATCGGGCATCGAGGTAGTTAGTGGTAAAACCAATTTGATTGTTGACTACCAGGTGAATCGTTCCTCCCGTTTTGTAGGCCTTTAATTCGGCCATTTGGATGGCTTCGTAAACAATTCCCTGTCCGGCAATCGCCGCATCACCATGAATAATGATAGGGACCAATTTGTTTTCGTCTCCGGTGTAGTCATTATCGATTTTAGAGCGGGAAATACCTTCAACAACCGCTCCAACCGTTTCTAAGTGTGAGGGGTTAGGTGCCATATGTAGTTTTACCTCGGTACCATCATCAGTTTTCACTTTATTACCATAACCCAAATGGTATTTTACATCACCAAGTGCAATGTCTTCTTCATATTCTTCACCCACGAATTCCTTGAAAATATTATCGTAAGGTTTTTCAAGAATATTGGCTAAAACATTCAATCTGCCTCGGTGCGACATCCCAAAAATAAACTCCCGAACTCCTAGCTGAGCCCCTTTTTCAATTAAAGCATCAAGCGCTGGAATTAAGGTTTCGGTACCTTCTATTGAAAAACGTTTTTGTCCGACAAACTTTTTGTGGATGTAGTTTTCGAAACCTACAGCCAATTTAAGATGGTAATAGATGTGTTTGCGTTGTTCGTCTGAAAAGTCAGGATTATTTCTACTGCTTTCCATCTTTTTTTGCAGCCATTTTACTTTGTCTGGCGTACGCAAGTAAAGGTATTCAACTCCTACAGAGTGGCAGTATGTTTCTTGCAGATGCTCAAGGATATCCTTAAGTTTTGCGGGACCAATACCAAGCTCATTACCAGCTTGAAAAATGGTGTCCATATCTGCTAGTGACAGGTCAAAATTCTCAATATCGAGAGTAGGGAAGTACTTTCGACGTGTACGAACCGGGTTGGTTTTGGTAAACAAGTGTCCACGCTGACGAAAGGCTTGGATCATGTTGATTACATTGAATTCCTTACTCATCGATTCAGCAGGTACAGAGCTTACCGTTACTGTCTTTTGTTTGCTTGGGAATTTTTCAGAAGCAAAGTCAAAGCCCTGGAAAAACCTTTGCCACGATTCTTCAACCGAGTTGGGGTCTTTTTTATAGGACTGGTACAAGTCATCGATGAAATCGATTTCGCTATTGCCTAAAAAACTGAATTTATCCATAAAATTATTAAGTTGTTGAGTCTGTTTTTGTTTTTTTCTGATTTCAATCTTCAGAGCTTAACGTCCTTAAAGGACGTTTTCTGATCAGATCTGCCTATTTTTTGTGTCAGATTAACAAAGAATTGTCAGGATATGTACAGATGTCTTAAATTATAAAAAATAATTAACAAAGCCTGATATACTAACAAATGTATTAAAATTGAGTTTTATCCAAATGTTTATAGAGGATTAAAAGATGAAAATATCATCTTATTTTTTAATCAGCTTATAGAGGTTTTCTATTAGTCTATAAGTCACTCTATTTTTAAATTAATATGATTGTTTATCTCTCAATGTTTGACGGCTAATAGTAAATGATTAATTTTGGTTGACCTTGTATGATATGCACTTTATTTTTAACCATAAGCAAATTATGAACGCCTGTATTATTCGCTATTCTTTTCTTGCCATTGTTTTACCCATCCTATTTTCCTGTGGGAATAATAGTTCTCAGAAATCTTTTGAATTACAGGCAGGAGATTTGCTCTTTCAAGACCTGGAGGGAAGTTCTCTCTCAGATGCTATCGAGGAAGTTACTGCTGAAGAAAAGGCGATGAGTTTTTCTCATGTTGGAATCGCGATACAGATGGATGATAAAGGTTTAATGATACTGGAAGCCATTGGAGATCGTGTTCAGGTAAACGAATTAGACCTTTTTTTGACTCGCAGCTTGAATACTGACAGAATGCCCAAGGTGCTTGTTGCACGTTTGAAAGATCAACATAAGTACAGAATTAAAGAAGCGCTTACTTACGGAGAAAAGCTTATCGGAATGCCATACGATCACATGTATTTAATGTCTGATTCAAGCTATTATTGCTCTGAGTTAATCTATGAGATGTTTAAACACTCGGGTGATGGCTCTGAACTCTTTAGTCTGAATCCTATGACTTTCAAAGATGCTAAAACCGGAACATTTCATCCTGTTTGGATCGAATATTATAAGAAACTTGGTGTTGCCATACCCGAAGGACAGCCTGGCTGTAACCCCAATGGCATGTCAGAATCCAAAGAAATAGATTGGGTTTTTGATTATAGCAAGTAGATGTAGAAAGAATAAAACAACAGTAGGGACGCGATTTATCACGTCAGAATTTATATACACATTCTCAACATATATGTCCTCATTTTTAAAGCAACTCACAAGCGAACTTTACACACGATATGGCAATCAGCTTTCTGATTGCTTGTTGGTTTTCCCAAATCGCCGGGCAGGTTTGTTCTTTTCAAAATATTTGAACGAATTGGTTGAAAAACCCATGTTTTCACCTGAAGTTCTCACTATTAATGACCTTATAAAGAAGTGGTCGCCTTTGATGGTGGAAGATAACCTTGGCCTCTTGTTTCGCCTGTACAAGATATACACTTCTGTATGTAAAACAGATGAGAGTTTTGATGAGTTTTACCATTGGGGTGAGATGATTCTGGGGGATTTTGATGACCTGGATAAGTATCGGGTTGATGCAAAGCATTTGTTTCAGAATCTGGCTGATGAAAAGGAAATTGAAAATATATTTGACTACCTGGATGAGGAGCAAATAGAAGCGATTCGTTCCTTTTGGAGCACTTTCAATCCTGAGAAATTATCAGAACATCAACACCAGTTTGTTTCGGTTTGGGAGTGTCTGTATACCATTTATTCCGAATTGCGGGAAGAGTTGACTCGGGAAGGTTTAGCCTACGAAGGTATGGCGAGTCGATTGGTAATTGACCGATTGGAAAAAAAGGACATAGAGATTGAATACGAGAAGATCATATTTGTAGGTTTTAATGCCTTAAACAGATGTGAAAAAGATCTATTCAGGTGTTTAAAGGAAAGAGACCTGGCTGAATTCTACTGGGATTACGATGAGTCGTATGTGAAGAATCCTTACCACGAAGCAGGTTTATTTATGCGTGAAAACCTGAAAAATTATCCATCGCCAGAGAGCCAGCTTTCATTTAAGAATATTGTTGCCGATAGAGCCCCTATCGAGTTTATCTCTCTATCTTCGGAAGTGGGACAGGCAAAATTTGCTCATAGCTTTTTAAAAGAATATGCCGATCAAGAAGATGTGAAACTTGAAGAAACCGCTGTTGTTTTGGCTGATGAGGAATTGCTATTGCCTGTTTTGAATTCCATCCCCAAAAATGTGGAGCATGTTAATGTGACCATGGGGTATCCTGCGAAAAACACCCCTGTGGCCAGTTTGTTAGGTTTAATCATCGACTTACAAAAAGGAGGGAGAAGACGAAACGGAAGTTTTGTTTTCCATCATAAGCAGGTTTTAGCTCTGTTGAATCACCAGTATTTAAATGCCATTAATCCTGAATTGGCTGATAGTTTGGCTCAACAAATTATCAAAAGCAATCGGGTACATGTGGATAAAAACCTACTGGTTGGTGATCCGGTAATTGAAAAATTGTTTGTACCCTTAAATTCAGTGGAACAAGTCTCTCTTTATCTACTGGATTTATTACAGGCCATTTATAAGAATCTTGATCTGGCAGAAGAGGATAAGAGCCGACTCGATAAAATTGAACAGGAGTATATTTACCATCTGTTCTTAGCCATAAAACGATTGACTGGCTTGTTGGAGGTCCATAAAATTAATATCAAACTTGACACTTTTTACCGCTTGTTGGATAAAATGATTCAGAGTTTGAGTGTGCCTTTTGAAGGGGAACCTTTAGCCGGTTTACAGGTGATGGGGATACTCGAAACCCGTCTGCTCGATTTTAAGAAAATCATTGTGCTCTCGATGAACGAAGGCAAGTTACCTAAAACGGGAGCATCCAACTCTTTTGTTCCCTACCATTTGCGTCAGGGCTTTGGTATGCCAACCATCGATCATCAGGATGCAATTTTTGCCTATTATTTTTATCGTTTGATTCAACGTCCTGACGATATTAAATTGTTATACAGTACTCAAAGTGACGGAATAAGAACGGGAGAGATGAGCCGTTTCCTTTACCAACTGAAATACGAATCGGTCTTTAAGGTGGAAGAGAAACACCCTTCTTACGACATCTTTATATCAGAAGCCAAGCCTATCACAATTGCTAAAAATGAGAGGATACTCAAACAACTCAATGAATATTGTGGAAGCAATAAACGTAGTTTTTCACCCTCGGCTCTTAATTCTTATATGGGGTGTAGCCTTAGGTTTTACTACCGTTACCTGGCCGGAATGAAAGAACCAGATACCATTTTAGAGGAAATTGATCCGCCTATGTTTGGGAATCTGTTCCATCAGACCATGGAAATTTTGTACAAGCCCTTCATAAATAAAACGATTACCAAGGCTGATCTTGAGGGGCTGAGAAAAAATAAAAAGGTACAGATCAGGATTCTTGAAGATGCCTTTAAAGAGCTTTATTTTAATCTGTCGCCAGATCAATCTGTAGAGATTGGTGGTCGAAACAGACTGATTTTTGATATTCTTCTGAAATTTATCGATCGACTCCTAAAAGTTGATTCTGAATTTGCTCCTTTCGAAATGGTAGCCGTTGAGGGTGAGTATAAGATACAACTGCCTCTGAAATCGGATAGCAGAAAGGTTAATATTGCTGGAATTATCGACAGAGTTGATCGGATTGAGAATACCATTCGTGTGATTGATTATAAGACAGGAGCTGCTGACCTGATTTTTAAAGATATTGGATCTTTGTTTGATTCAGGCAATAAGAAACGTAACAAGGCTGCTTTTCAAACCCTGTTGTATTGCTTGTTTTACGATATGAAACATGCCGATGGCCTGGCTGTATCACCCAATGTTTACGGACTGAAATCAATTTTCAATTCAAAATTCGCTTGTGTTCTCGAACAAAAAGAGGGAAGAGCTAAAGGGATTCCAGTAGGGAACTATTCTGCCTACAAGCAAGAGTTTCTAGAGGGCTTTACCGAACTTTTAGAAGAGGTTTTTAATCCTGATATTCCTTTTACCCAGGTCGAAGATGTTGAAATTTGTCGAACTTGTCCTTATATTGAGGTGTGTCACCGATAGAAAAAAGACATTGGCTTTAAACTAAAATCCGAATAATGAACCGCATCATCCTATTCATACTCCTTCTGACTTTTGGCTTTGGAACTCAGGCTCAAAAAAGCTATTCCAGTCATGATAAAAAGGCCATTAAGCATTACGTAAAGGCTTTGGAATATTCCAAACATCAAGAAAGTGAAGAAGCCCTGGTGTATTTGAAGAAGGCTTTGGAACGAGACAATCGCTTTATTGAAGCTCTTTTGTTTTCAGCAGATCTGCTTAGAGATAAGGGGCGTTTGCAGGAGGTTATTGATGCCTATACCCGGGCTATTGAAATTGATCCCAATTTCTTTCCTAATGCTCATTTTAATTTGGCGAATATCTACTTTGAACAAGGTAATTATGCCGATGCTTCAAGTGCCTATCACGATTTTTTGGAGATTGAGAAAATTTCAGACAGAAACAGAAAACTCAGCTTACATCAGTTGAAATGTTGTGACTTTGCTTTGGAAGCCATAAAGAATCCCTGCGATTTTAATGCGAAAGGCATAGGAGAGTCGGTAAATACAAATCGGGATGAGTATTGGCCAAGCCTGACAGCAGATGAGCAAACTCTTATTTTTACTCGTCTTCTTCCAACTGGAAAGCTGGGACAGAATAACAAGGAAATATTTCAGGAAGATTTTTGGTGTTCAGAAAAGGATGGTGAGTTTTGGTCGAATTCAAAAGAATTATCAGATGTCATAAACACCCGTGGCAACGAGGGAGCACAAAGCATTACGGCTGATGGTCGGTATATGTACTTTACTGCCTGTGGACGTGCTGATGGAAGAGGCCGTTGTGACATTTATTACTCGAAAAAGGTGGGGGATATATGGTCTGAGCCATTAAACTGTGGCCCGGCAATTAATACAAGAGCCTGGGAAGCACAGCCAAGCATTTCAGCTGATGGTCGAAGCCTTTATTTTGTGAGCAATAGAAAATCAGGCAAAGGCAAAATGGATATATGGAAGTCCGACCTGATTGAGATTTTAGATAATGGAAAGCAAAGATGGACAGCTCCTGAAAATTTGAAGATTAACACGAAAGGGAATGAGATGTCGCCCTTTATTCATTCGAGTAATGCCTATTTGGTTTTTGCATCAGATGGTTTGATCGGTATGGGGGCCTATGATTTGTATAAGGTTGTTAGAACAGGAGATGGGCTATGGTCAGAGCCAGAGAACTTTTCTTATCCCATTAACACGCATAAGGATGAAATCGGTTTGATTATAAATGCCCGGGGAAATAAGGGCTATTTTTCATCGGATAGAGTGACTGAAAATGGAAGAGATATCTATCAGTTTGAAATGCCGACTGATCTGCAACCACCCTTGGTGAATTACTTAAAAGGACGAGTTTTCGATGATGAGAATGGTAAAGCTCTTGCTGCTTCACTTATGTTACTGGATATTGAAACCCGGGATACTGTGGCCTATTTAAAATCGGATAGGAAAACAGGGGAATATCTGATTTGCTTGCCTTCGGGGAAGAATTATCTCTTAAATGCCAAGGCTGAAGGTTATCTGTTTTATTCTGATCATTTTGCTATGAAAGAGATGGCTGATAATGAATCTCAGCAAAAGGATATTGCTCTTAGGCACATTAAACTGGGAAAAGAGGTTGTTCTTAAAAACATCTTCTTCGAAACTGATTCATGGGAGATTAAAGCAGAATCGGAAGGAGAGTTGAATGGACTCTATGAATTTTTGGTTTCGAATAAAACCATTAATATAGAAGTCTGTGGTCATACCGATAATACAGGTTCTGATAAGAGAAATATAATTCTTTCAGAAAATCGTGCTAAGGCTGTTTTCGCTTCTTTGATAGAAAGAGGAATAGAAGAAGATCGACTGAGCTATAAAGGTTACGCTGCCACTAAGCCCATTGCCGACAATAATACGGAAGAAGGCAAAGCTATGAATAGAAGAACGGAGTTTATTGTCACTCAATAATAATTTTTTAGAGCCTGTAGTGAGTAGCTCTTTTTAAATCTTTAATAATATAAATCAATCACATTTATAAATAATGAAACCCATATATCTAGATTATAATGCAACGACACCCATCGCTAAAGAAGTTGCTGATGCAATGAAACCCTATTTGTATGATTATTTCGGTAATCCCTCCAGTTCTCATGCATACGGGATGGCTTGTAAACAAGCTGTGGAGAAGGGACGTGCACAATTGGCTGCTTTGCTTAATTGTGAAACTTCAGACTTGATATTTACCAGTGGAGGAACTGAATCGAATAATTATGCCCTAAAAGGTTATGCCCTAGCAAACAGGAGCAAAGGGAATCATATTATTACTTCAACTATTGAGCATCCGGCGGTTAGCGAGGTATGTAAATATCTGGAGACGGAAGGCTTTGAGGTAACTTACCTTCCGGTTGATGCTACAGGAAGAGTTTGCCTTGCTGATGTTGAGGCGGCCATTCGTCCTGAAACGATTTTAATATCTGTCATGTATGCCAATAATGAGGTCGGGACCCTTCAGCCAATCTCTGAAATTTGCACTCTAGCTAAAAAGCATGGAATTGTAGTCCATTCTGATTGTGCCCAGGCAGTAGGCAAAGTCCCTGTAGATATTCAGGATCTGGGTGTTGATTTGCTAACTGTTGCTGGTCACAAATTCTATGGTCCCAAAGGGATTGGTGCTTTGTATATCGGTAAGGGCATAAAATTACAAAAGCTGATGCATGGTGCTGATCATGAAAGAAATTTACGAGCAGGTACTGAGAATGTGCTTGAGATTGTAGGTTTGGGTAGAGCAGCTGAATTCTGCAGTATGAATTTACAGGCAAGCATGGCTCACGATAAGGCCATGGTTAATCGATTAAAAAAGGCCTTGTCCGTTTTGGATGGAATTCAGTTTAACGGGAATCCTGAGTTTAAATTACCGAATACTTTGAGTGCCTCTTTTAAAGGTATCGAAGCCAATGCGATTTTATCGAACTTACCTCAGGTTGCTGCATCTGCCGGGGCTGCTTGTCACACTGATTCTATTTCGGTATCGGCTACCCTGTCAGCCATGAATATTTCTCAGGAATATGCCATGGGTACGATTCGTTTCTCAGTAGGAAAATATAGTAATGAAGTGGAGATTGATGAAGCAGCAAAAGCAATTGTACAAGTTGTAAAAAATCTAAGAAACTAAGATGACAAAATCAGGCAGTGAAATGTGGGACAAGCGCTATTCGGATGAAACTTTTGCCTACGGAATAGAACCCAATGAATTTTTTAAAGACGAACTTCTAAAGTTGAAAACGGGAAAAGTCCTTTTGCCTGCAGAGGGTGAAGGTCGTAATGCCGTGTTTGCAGCAAGAAACAATTGGGAAGTAGTCGCTTTCGACCAAAGTGAACAAGGAAAACAAAAAGCTATTGGGTTGGCAGAGAAGTTTCAGGTGGCCATTAAGTATGATATTGCCGATTTTGAAGAATTTTCTTTCGAAAAAGAGACCTTTGATTGCGTTGCTTTGGTCTATGTGCACGTGCCTGAAGACAAGAGAAAAGTGTATCACAGAATGATGATGCGCTACTTGAAACCTGGGGGTATCATGTTGCTGGAGGGCTTTTCGAAACGGCAGTTGGGAAATAAATCAGGTGGGCCAGGTCAAATAGAAATGCTCTTTTCCAAGGATGATTTAATAGATGACTTCTCAGAATTGGAAATGATAAAGCTTGAGGAACTGGATGTGGACCTTAACGAAGGAGATTTCCATAAAGGAAAAGCTTCGGTAATTCGTTATATAGGAAAGAAATAAATTAAACGAAAGATAAAAAACAAAGGACTGTTCCCTGGAACAGTCCTTTGTTTTTTTATAAGTCTAAGCAGGAAAGCAAAAGTTCTTCAGCTACCTGAGTTGAGCTGTTCATCAGGTTTTGATTAATTTGTCTCACTTTTCCTGATTTCCTGTAAAGTCTTTTAGGTGCAAACCAATCGCAACTTTGAGTGAGTAATGAGGCCGTACCTTGTTTGCCATACTCAGGTAAGGATTTGTAATGAATATCTTTCATCAGACAGCTTGCTCCTTTATCAGATTGGGAAATTTCAAGTGTGAAAAACATCTGTGTCTGAAAAGTTGAAGGTTTTTTACTTAGATAAACAAGAGTCTTTCCTTTGTATATTAGTTTTTTAGAATTGACTTGGGTGATGTTGCCAGAAATAGCTTCATCAATAGAAATAAACCAATTCTGATAATTATTTAGATTCATTTCCTGATTTGGTAAGTTCAATACAAATTGCAATTGTCCATCATTGTCGACATTAGTTTTAATATCTGTATGATTTTGGGCAAAAATAGCAGATTGACAAAAGAGAACTATTGAAATTAACATGAATAATCTCATAGAATAAATGTTTAAGTACTTTATTTGTTTTTTTTATTCAGACATCTCAATATAGCCTTTATTTACGATAATTCCAAGGCTAATTGTTTATGCATATTGGCTTGTTTCTGATTTAGAGTGTGTTGTGTTATGGATGTTTGTTGTGTTATGAATGTTCGATTTCGAATATCAGTGAGTTATGTTCAGTTTGAAAAACTTGACAAACTTGACACTTGGATATCATGTTTGTATCGGATACTTTTACAATAGTAGAATACAAAAGAGCATTGCTTCTTATTGTATACCACATCAAGTTGATGTTTAATTTGCATATTAGTGCTTGTATCAATTGATCGAGTTTTAAATATGGTTTAGTTGTAAGTAAGGAAAAAGGGGCCGTCAGCCCCTTTTTTTATTTTCCCCTCTAATGTCATTATTATTGCCTTTTCCTATTTTATTCTAATTGGGATTTCTATTTTTGTTTATCGCTACTACAAAAGTATAATCGTCACCTATATAAAGCCCGATTTCGAATATGATTTTTAAAATCCCAAGCTTAAAGCACTTAGCCTTAGTCGCTTTGTCTTTGCTAAGTTTTTCAAGCATCGCTCAGTCCGATTTTGTTTGTTCACAGCCACTGGATTCCATTTACAACTCAGATAATAGCTGGGCTGACTCGATCATGTCTGGCATGAACCAGGATCAGCGAATAGCACAGTTGTTTATGGTGGCAGCCTATTCCAACAAGGCATCAACTGATGAAAAAAGTATTCTTAATCTGATTGAAAATTATAAGATTGGTGGCTTGATATTTTTTCAGGGAAGCCCTGAAGAACAAGCTCGATTGACCAATTTGTATCAGAGCAAATCAGACTTACCTCTTTGGATTGGCATGGATGCTGAATATGGTTTAGGAGCCAGGTTGAAACAAACCCTCAAATTCCCTCAGCAGATTACAATGGGAGCTGTTCAGGATAACAATTTGCTCTATCAATTGGGAAGGGAAATGGCTGTTGAGTGTCGCCGAATGGGGATACATGTCAATTTTGCTCCTGTGCTGGATGTAAACAGTAATCCTAAGAATCCTGTCATTAATTCCCGCTCGTATGGTGAAGGGAAACTGAATGTTGCTGAAAAAGGGACTGCTTTTGCGGCTGGTTTACAAAGTGGAGGTGTGATAGCCGTTGGTAAGCATTTCCCGGGACATGGTGATACTGACACAGATTCTCACCATGATCTGCCAGTTGTAGATCATTCCAGAGAGAGTCTTGAAGCATTGGAATTGTATCCCTTCAGAAAATCGGTAGAAGCTGGCATTGGAGGCATCATGGTTGCTCACCTGAATGTACCTGCCTTAGATAAAAAGGCAAAAGCAGCCACACTCTCATATCCAATAGTAACAGGTTTGTTGAAAAACGATCTTGGCTTTAAAGGACTGATTTTTACCGATGCTTTAAACATGCAAGGTGTTCGAAAGTTTTACAAGCCAGGAGAAGTCGATGCCAAGGCGGCTATTGCCGGAAATGATGTTTTGTTATTTTCGGAAGATGTGCCCAAGGCAATCCACGAAATTAAAGAAGCCATTGCAAGTGGTCAGTTGACACAGGCAGATATCAATAAATCTTGTCTGAAAATTCTGAAGGCTAAGCAATGGTTGGGCTTGAATCATTATAAACCTCTAAGTTCCGATCGTTTATGGTCAGGCTTGAATACGCAGCAAGGTTTGATTTTGCGTCGCATGCTGATTGAAAATGCCATGACTGTGGTGAAGAATGAGAATGAACTCTTGCCTCTTCAACGTTTGGATACCTTGAGGATTGCTTCGGTGGCAATGGGAGCTAAAAAACGGAATCATTTTCAGGAATATATGGGCCGATATACCGAAATTGATTATTATCAGATTGATAAAAATGCATCTCAAAAACAATACAACACCTTGTTGAAAAACCTGGAGTCTTACAATTTGATTATTGTTAGTAAGCACGATAGTAATTTGAGGGCCTCCCGTAAATTTGGTGTGACAGATCAAACGGTTTCTTTTGTGAATAGCCTTGCGAAGCGGAAGAAAGTGGTTTTCGATTTATTTGCCAGTCCTTATGCTCTTGGTTTTTATAAAAAACTAAATAAGCTTACGGCAACAATCGTATCGTATGAAGATAATGTTGAAGCTCAAAAAGCATCGGCCCAGATTATATTTGGTGGGATAGGGGCCAAAGGACGTTTACCCGTTTCTGTAAATAAAAATATACCCGAAGGGACAGGCCTTGATACTGAAAAAAACAGATTGGGATATGCTTATCCTGAGCAAACAGGTTTTGATGGTAAGCAATTCGAAAAAGTGGATTCCATTGTTAAGGATGCTATAGAAAAAAAGGCCACACCTGGTTGTCAGATTATGGTCGCTCATAAAGGCCGGATTATTCACGAGAAAGCTTATGGCTATCACACCTACGATAAGAAAGTGAAAGTGAAGACATCCGATTTGTACGACCTAGCTTCGGTAACGAAGATCGCTGCATCCTTACCAGTATTGATGCAATTGGTTGATGAGGGCCGAATTGATATCGATGGGCAATTGGGCGATTACATGAAAAGTGCCAGAGGGACCAATAAGGATACTTTGGTACTAAAGAAGATATTGGCACACGAAGCCCGATTATTGCCCTGGAAACCTTTCCATAGAGAGGCTGTAGATACAACACGTTTGCGAAAGGATTTGTTTAGTCGTGACTCCTCGAAGCTGTATCGAATAAAAGTTGGCAATCACCTTTATATCAATAAGAATTACAAATTCAGAAAGAAATTTTTTAAGAATAAAGCTTCAAATGAATACCCGACACAAATTGCTGAGAACTTATTTGTGAGAGAGGGCTATAGTGATACGATTTATAATCAAATTCTTTCGACTGATTATCGTGAAGCGAATGGTTACAAGTACAGCGACTTGGGTTTTATCTTGCTGAAGAAATTGCTTGATGAGCATTTATCCTGCAGTATGGATGCTTTTGTGAAGAAGAATATCTATCAAATGATTGGCGCAGGAACTTTGGGCTACCATCCCCGAAATCGCTTCAGCCTGGCACGTATTACACCGACTCAAAATGACACTTTTTTCAGAAAACAATTAATTAAAGGATTTGTTCAGGATCCTACAGCAGCCATGTTGGGTGGTGTAGCAGGTCATGCAGGTGTTTTTGGAAGTGCTGGTGATTTGGGCAAGTTGATGCAAATGTATTTGCAGAAGGGGACTTATGGTGGGGTTTCATTTTTTAGCCCTCAAACTGTAGAACGCTTCACATCGAGAGCTTATCCCGAAGGAAAAAACAGAAGAGGTGTTGGTTTTGATAAACCCTTTTTAGACAGAACAAATAATGGCGGGCCAACAACAACAAAGGCATCACTTAATAGTTTTGGACACACCGGATTTACGGGAACTATGGTTTGGGTTGACCCAGATTACGATTTGGTTTATGTATTTCTATCAAACCGGGTTTATCCTGATGACTGGAATACCAAATTGATGAAGATGGATGTTAGAACAAAGATCCAGGAATGCCTTTACGATGCCATAACACTTCCGGCTGAGGTCGATAGTACCAAGCAAATAGTAGGCCTTAAGCTACCATAGGGTAAAGGGCCGATTGATTAGGTTCACGTTTAAATAGCGTTTGTCCTCAGTAACTTCCATTCCCAGCCATTCCGGCTTTTCATATTTCTGGTCTTCTGTGAGGAGTTCTATCTCCGCCATGATCAGACCCTTATTCTCTCCCTCGAAAACATCAACTTCCCAATTCATACCAGCATGTTCAATAATGAACCTGGTTTTGTCAATTTTCTTATCACACTGGGCCAGGAGCTCCTCAGCATCTGTCATCGGAATCTCGTATTCATATTCCATTCTCGATAAAGGATT